>Ga0129348_1000245_pt1 | contig 19130 bp, 22 predicted proteins | sample CPBDNA_4_FD_94424 | JGI IMG/M metagenome (GOLD analysis project Ga0129348, IMG submission 94424) | Freshwater to marine salinity gradient microbial communities from Chesapeake Bay, USA - CPBay_Sum_27_0.8_DNA | ecosystem: Environmental > Aquatic > Marine > Coastal | place: USA: Chesapeake Bay...
ATTTGTAATTGCACACGAAATCCTACACTGTGTATTTGATCATCTTACAAGACGTGAAGATCGAAATCCTATGCTGTTTAACATCAGTGCTGATTATATTGTAAACAATTTGTTGGTACGTGATCGTATTGGTGAAAAACCTAAACTTATTGACTGCTTCCAAGATTTTAAATATGATGGTTGGACTTCTGAAGAAGTATATGACGAACTGTTCAAAGAAGCAGAAAAGAATGGCAAAGAATTCTTAGAACAACTTGGTGAACTGCTTGACGAACACCTTGATTGGGAAGGTGACGATCAAGACGGAAAAAACGGCAAAGATGGAAAGAACAAAAAGAAAGGTCCTCCTAAGTATTCCAAAGAAGAACTTAAAAAGATCAAGGAAGAAATTAAAGAAGGTATGATGAGTGCTGCTCAGGCCGCAGGCGCAGGCAATCTACCTGGCGAGATCAAACGTATGATCAAAGATCTTACAGAGCCTAAAATGAACTGGCGTGAAATCCTACGTCAACAAATCCAATCAACTATCCGCAATGACTATACATTTAGCCGTCCTTCACGCAAGGCGTGGCACACTGGCGCTATTTTACCTGGAATGAATTTTGAAGAAACAATTGACATTTGTATCGGTATTGATATGAGTGGTTCGATAGGAAACGATCAAGCACAGGACTTCTTAGGTGAAGTTAAAGGCATTATGGACGAATACAAAGAATACAATATCAAACTATGGTGCTTCGATACAAAAGTATACAACGAACAAGATTTTGCATCAGATTCGGGCGACAGTTTGCTTGATTACGAAATCATGGGCGGTGGTGGTACCGACTTTGAATGCAACTGGGAATATATGAAAGAAAACGATATTGTTCCTAAGAAATTTATTATGTTTACAGACGGTTATCCTTGGGGTAGTTGGGGTGATGAAGACTACTGTGATACTGTATTCATAATTCATTCAAATAGAGACAAAGATCTTCAAGCACCGTTTGGCGCAACTGCACACTATGACAAAACAGCTGCTTAAAAATCCTAACCCGCTGAACTTCTTTGGCTACAGAAAGTCAAAAATTCCACCACCTTATTTTGAATATATCAACATACCGTTGCGATATAACCTTGAAGAAAGTATATCTAAATGGATATATGATAACCAAAAAGGACGGTATTATGTTGGTAGATCTGTAGGTGTTACTGAAGATAACAGTGTTAACACTATTCTTAAAATAGGTTTTGAAGACCCAAAAGAACTAAGTTATTTCACTTTGGCGTGTCCACATTTGAAATACAAGTAAATATTTTTCACTAATTAATAGTATAAGGAGTTAATTAACTATGACTGAAGAAACAAAAAAACCTGCTGAAGCAACTGCGCAAACTGCTCCAGCAAACCCTGCTCCTGCTCAAGAAGCTCCTGTAGAGCTTACTGTACAGGACTTAGGCAACATCAAACAAATTATTGATGTAGCAAGCCAAAGAGGCGCATTTAAACCTAACGAAATGACTATCGTAGGTACAACATATACTAAATTAGAAACATTTTTAAACGCTGTAGCGGCTCAACAAAAAGCTGCACAACCTGCAGCTCAAGGAGACAAATAATGGCCCTAAAACATATTGGACGTTTTAAGTCTAATCAAAGAAAAGTAATTGTTGCATACAGAACACTTCCTAACGATGCAGATCATTGTGTTGTAGTTCAAACTGAAAATCTTGATTCAGCAGAACATGATGCTTTGATCAAAGCAGTTGAATCAGATGCTGGACAAAATGCAAACGAATTTGCAGAAGCAATGGCAAGAAATCAATTACCTGATGGACGTAACATGCTTGCTGGTTTTCATACCACAGGAAAGATGTTAAGAGTACCAACTAATACTATTGAGATGATGCCTGACATGAAAACTACAATCATGCTAGACGAACTTAATAAAGTAATAGCAGAACAAAAAGGTGTTGCTGTTGAGGATTTAGCAATAAAGGATCCTAGTGCTGGAAAAACACAAGAATCTACTGCTTCAAGTTCTGAAACAACTGTAGAAACACTAGCAACAGCAGGTGAAGTAGTTGCTCCTAAATCAAATGATGTAATGTCTGATGATGATTTAGCGGCAAGTTATCGTTCACAGGCAGATGCTATGTTCAAAGAAGCTAAACGCTTAAGAGAACAAGCAGAAGAACTTGCGCCGACTAAGAAGAAGTCTGCTAAAGCAAGTGCCTAAGAAAAAAAATCTTCCAAAAGAAGTAGTAGAACACTGGCCCGAGGTATTAAAAGATGTTGATATCAAGGTTGTTCCAGTAAAATATCTGCATGCAGTAAGAGTCTACTTTAAAAACGGAAAAGTATGGGATATTGATGTTGCTAAAACTCTTAAGAAAAATCCTAGCGAAAAGAGTATAGAACACACTCTAGAACAGATATTTTTAGAGTATGAAGATACTATACAAAATATTGATTTTAGACTGGATACTGCTAAGGTTAAAGCAGATATACAGGCTAGAACTAAATATTTTATGAAAAAACGTAGGTGAGTTTAAAGCAAAAAATGTATAAATACATATAGATATTCCAGGAGTTAATAAATGGCCCTAAGACTAAGACGCGGAACAAACGCTGAAAGACTAACAGTAACGCCCGAAAGCGGCGAAATTATATATGTAACTGATTCTAAAAAACTCTATGTTGGTGACGGATCAACAGTAGGTGGTAATTTAGTAAGTGGTGTTAACAACATTGTAGATGATTCTACACCGCAGCTAGGCGGTGATCTAGACTTAAACGGTAATAATATTACAGGCAATGGTAATATCAGCATCAACGGTACCATAACAGCAACTGGAAATATCAATCTTGGAGACGGTGCAGGCGGAGACGTAATCAGTGTTGGTGGCGATGTCAGTGGTAACCTAATACCTACAAATGATGAATCTTTTACACTAGGTACACCTAGCAAGCGTTGGCAGGCTCTATGGGCAAGCAGTGCTGTAATAGATGGACAGATTGATGCAGTAGCAGTTAATGCTGATATAATTGCTGACGACAGCACAGTAGCATTTAGAGCAAGCACAGGTGAATTTACAGGCACACTAACAGGAACATTAATAGGTAACACCATTGGTGACGTAGTTGGTAGTGTATTTGCTGATGACAGTACACTATTGGTTGACAGTGTCTCAAGTACGTTACAAGGTTCATTTCAAGGCGTACTAGATACAACTGGCACAGCGATAAATCAAATTTATACAGATGGTATTAGAACTAACATACTAAATTTTAGAAAATATGATGGCACAAAAAGTGTTCCAACAGAACCTGGAGATTTTGACAGACAGGGAATAAGTTTTAGTTCTTTTAATACTGGAGCAGGTGATTATGTGGACGAAGCACTCATATTTTCATATCATCAAACAGCAGGTGGTGGATATTTAGGTATTAGTCCTGTAGCAAGTGATAACACAACATTTTTTGACACAGCAATTGAAATAGACGGCAACGCTCAAAAATTAATTGTTGCGGCTAAAAAAGGCTCAACATTTGATGGTCCTGTTTCACCGGGTGTATACGCAAACGATGCAGCTAGAGATGCGGCAGTGCCAAGTCCAACCGCAGGTATGATTATCTTTAACCAAAGAGATGACAGCACTGGTGTTCCACAATTCCAAGGCTATGATGGTAGTGTTTGGATTGATCTTCACTAATTATTTGTTGACTTAATCTTAAAATATGCTATAATAATATACAGTGTACTTCTTGTCACTGAGATTAGGATGACTAAATGAATATTATTATATTGTCACATAAACGCAGTTTAAATAAAGCCGAGGGTTTTATTAAAGCAAATAAACATAACAATCTAATACTAGTAACAGACGCGGCTAATTTAGACGAAAAATTTTCATACCTACAATTAATATCAAAAGTTTACCACATCAAAGGTTTTGATATTGTCAATATTACAAAAAAAATTAATCAATGTGATAGCGTTTTTTGTGTAAGTGAAAACCTTTTGCCAATCCAGAGTCAACTAGAAAGTTATTATGGAATTGATAATCTTACACCTTTTGCTGCTGAAGTACTCAGCAATAAACAAACATTTGATAATTTTTGCAGAAGTGTAGGTCTATCCGACTATGTACCTAAAAGTATTACACCTACCTTCCATAATCAATTAGAAATTTTTGACAATAAAGAAATATTTACAAAACCAGATATAGGCACTGGTAGTAATGTGTTCTTGCCAGACAGTGATCAAAATCAACCAAAAATAGAATATCGTCGCTGGAACAACAAACATCATTTTATGAAATATTTAAAAGATAAAAATTTCCATAACGATTTTTTTACAATAAACAAAGTTGGTATACAAAATGACAAGTTTAACAACAAACCTTGCAAAATTATAGTGCAAGAATATCACTGGAGTGAAACCCCCAGTGTTGCTCCTATCGGATTTATTCGTGATGGTAAACTAAACATAGTTACATATTTGAAAATATCTAAAACAAAATTTGGTGATGTATTAGATCTCAATAAAAATCCTATAGAATTACACTCCAACAGCAAAACAACAGATATAGCAAAAAATCTAGCAGTATGGACTGTACCAAAGAACGAAATTGATAAAGATGTGCATGATAGAATCGTAGGTTTCATGCAAACAATAATAGATAAATTGAAAATAAAAAACCTATTCTATGCAGGACCAGACTTTCATTTTTCTAATGGAAAATTAATTGCAATTGATTTCAATGCTCGTGTAGGGCAAATGATGAACATCTTAGATGGATTAGAGTCTAATAATATATTTGAAAACATCAAAGACGGTCGAGATCCTGTTATCAATGAACAACTGTTGTGGGGGGCATCTCTACTAAAACCAGGTGTTATTGTAAGTGTTGCAAGTCTAGAACACATAGAACACAATTTAAATTATCTTAATACCGAACTTAAACCTGGAGTTGTTGTTCCTGAGTTCCAAAATCTTCAAAATAAAGAATTTAATATAAATTTAAATATTTCAGGAAAAAGTGAGCAAGAGCTGTTTGACAATTATCAACAAGCCAATCAGCTCTTGCAAAATTGTATTACTTACTAAAGTTTACTACTGCTTGATCAAACATAGAAACGTTATTAGTTGTTCCACCTACATAGGTAACAGAACCACTAAACTTGTCATTCCATTTGGTTGTTGCGCTTAATTTAGTTACAACTTTACGTAGATATTCTGTGGTTTTTTCGTCAGCACCAACTGTAGCAATAGCATCTACAAAACGGAAACCTAGATCTCCTTTGGCACTAAATGCAATGCACGATGTTGCACTGTCTTCTTCAATTGCTCCTTGGCGTGAAGTAATTGTAAACACTGTGTCTGCATCTCCAGCAATGTATCCTTTTGTTGTGCTTCCACTTCCGCTGAAAGGAACTACAATAAAGTTAATATCTTTTTCATTGCCTAGAGCTGTTAGAAATTTTGCAACAGGTTCACTGCCCCACGTTGCTATTTTTACATCTTTGCCAGACATTGATTCAAGATCAGTAAATTCTCTCGAACACATCATTGTTTCATATGTCATCAACGCAACAAGATTAGTTTTGTTAATTGCTGGGCTTTTTAACTTTGTGTCGCCGGGCCATTCACTTGACCACACTGTTAGCACAGGATCATTTGCTCCTTCTATGTAAGAGTATGCTGTGACTGGGTTGTTGGCTTGAACAAAGTCATGCTCAACTTTGTCTCCGATTGTTGTGAGTATCTGTCTAAATACTCCTTCTTCGGATCCTGGGTTGACTATTGTTATTTCTGCTTGTGCAGATGTAGCAAAAAAGATTGCTAGTGCTGTGATTAGTTTTTTCATTTTTTTCTCCTAAGATAAAATCACTATTGTCCTTGTTAGACTTTCGTAAAATAAATCGCTAAGGAAAAATCCATATATTACAGGACTTGTATCCCAGCGTTTAAGTGTATATCCTAGTACTGAAAGACACAATATGCATACAAACATCCAAACATGTATTGGAAATATTGCTATACTTACTGTGCTGATAGTAGTTAGTATAAAGATATTGACATATGTTTTATATCTTTTATAAAAATATGCAACTCTACCTAACAGATTAAAACCATACCAACTGAGGAACAAACAAAATATTGTAACAAATGGCACAATATAAATTATGTTTTCTAATTTGTTTACAGTGTTCTGTATACTAAATTGAAAACCGTTTTCCAACATCAGATAGTAAATTAAAACTTCACTACCTGTGATAGGTATGGCTAAGATAAGCAAAGGAAGTAATGAACTTAATGCGCCACTATTGTTCGCTGCCTCTGCGGCTGCTATGCTTTTGAGTACAGGCTTACGAAAGAATCGTTTGACTATATTGGCACTTGCATAGCTGCCAAGAATATTAGTTACACCTGGTATTAGCCCGCACCAAAAACCTATAAAACTTCCTATAAGTGTTGGTGCTGTGGTTTCTTTACCAACTGCAAATTTACTTATTTGTTTGGGAGCACCTACGTTTAAATTGTGAACTTTTGCAAGCTCTGGGACAATGTAAAGTCCTATCATTACACTAGCAAAGGGTACTCCTAGTGCAAGATAACTGTTTCCAAACGTAAGAAAACTATCAAACGTAATAGGATCTATTCCTACTTTGGCTAGTATTCCTCCTAGCAGAAATAGTCCTAGTGTAATTATGATATTTTGTTTTGTTAAAAAAGTAATCATTAAAACAGCCACAGTGATTATTAATGTTTGGATAATGCTGTTATAAAAAGCAAACAAGTCTAGCACACGGGGAAGTGCTAGTAAAAACACCCCTACAGCAAACATAACGCCCGCTGTGCTACTGATTGCGTTGCTGCTTACTGCTAGACTACCAAATCCTTTAGTAAACAGTCTATGACCGTATTTTGCAGTGCTGATTGCTGTTGCATCTCCGGGAATACCATATAAGATTGCTGTAACGCTGTTTGTGTAGTTAGATGTAATAAGAACACTTACATAGTACATCATGATATTAACAGGTGCTGTTGAAGCTAATAGAGGGTATAACAGTGCCGTTGCTATGAAAGGTCCTGCTCCTGGTATTATGCCAAACACAGTACCACTGACTATGCCAATTATAGACCAAATAATAAGTTCTTCTATCATAGCTCAATTATACTTCTGTTTAGTTGCGAGTTGGGCACTTGCATTTCTTTGTCATTGTTTTTTACTTTCCTACAGAATTTTTTACACACATCTGGACAGGTTTCAAAATCTTGTAGATGTTTTGTAAAATCTCTAAAGTGTTTTTCAAAAGAATCAATAGTGTTATTTTTGATATTGAGTGTAGTCCATCTTGGGTCTTTGTATCTGCCTTCAAACCAACAGCATGGATAATAGTCACCAAACGCAGTTATGTAGTGCATATCTCCTGTGTAGCAAAAAGGACTAAGACTGTCTTCATATTCTACATCAATCTTTTTAAACCATTGGGGATTGTCATAGGCTTTTATATCTAACTTTGGATCTAGTCTTCTAGTGCGTTGTATACGAAATCTATTAATACCAATCTTTTTTGCTAGATTTTTTGCTTCTTCAACTTGATGATGATTGTGTTCAAATACTATATACTTCCATTCTATTTCACAGTTGTGTTTCTTTTTTGCTATTAAATCAAACAGTCCTTGTATTTTGTTCCAATTACTATTAATACGGTACAAATGGTTAGTATCTTGTAAACCGTCAATACTAAGTGTAATAGAAGATTCCTTTGGCCAAGTTTCTAATACTCTAGTCCAGAAGGTTTTAGTTTGCATGCCATTTGTAGTGACATTTAAATTTTCTATATCAAAAAAATGCTCACTGATATCATGGAACTGAGGATGATAAACAGGATCACCCAAGTTTCCTTGCATGAAAATATATTTTATATTGGATATTTTATTTTTAGGAAAAAATGTTTTTAAATCTGAAACATTAATGTCACGTTTAGGATCAACTACCATTGTGTCAAATTCTGTTGTCCTATTACAAGCAGGACATGCAAGTGGACAACGCCTTGTTAATTCTAAATGCCAGCCTACGTTAAAATTAATCATTTATAAATTTTCTATTTTGCATGCGACATTTCCACAAACAATCTCCACATAGGTGGTCTATATAAATTGCAATGATCGTAGTCTATTTTATCAACAGATAATCCAACATGTTTTGCAAGTGTATTTGTTGAGTGTTCTGTGACATTGAAATACCATGTGTATTTCCATTCTCTGTCAACAAAAAAATACGCAGAATTTTTGTGAGCATCTTCTAAATCTCCATGTAGCCAAGTGTGTGCATGTAAAGCATCAGGTTGAAATAGTTTATAATAATTGTGATTATGACTCCATAATAAGAGTCCGCCTGGTGCTAAACATTCTTTTAATTTTTTCATGTTACGAAATTGTTCGTCATAAGTGTACCAATTCATACTACCAAAACATATTACAACATCCCAAGTTTTACCTTTAGGGTCAAAGTCAGACTGTTTACACATTATATCTGCTTCAGGTCTATAAGGGTCAACTCCAGTTACATTGTTTAGATATTTTTTATACTCGTTTACGCCACAGCCCATATCAAGTATTGTAAGGTCAGGATTTTCTGCTTGCATTGCCTGTAAACGTTTTACAAGAGCTTCTCCTCTAATGTTCCATTTGTTTGCAATAGGCTTGTCGTGGACGTCTTTAACTTCACCTATTACACCTGTTGTGCTTGTACCATTTTCGCCTACAAAATAGTTATGCTGGTATTGCTTGTCAATTTCTTTAACAAAGTCTCCCATTGTTTGTGATTGCCATTCATTTACTTTTCTTAAATGTATAGGATAACAATAATCTCTAACTGTCATACTAAATTCTTCTTCACAAGCATCTATAAACTCTTGTGTAAATGGTAACTGACTTATAGGAGACTCTGGTGCAATGTTCCATCCAAACATTTCTTGTACCTTGTCCCAGATAAGTTTGTTTAAAGGATTTTTATACATAAAATACCTCATTGTTTTTAAAACCACGTTCTTTTATTCTTTTAAAAGGTTCATAAAAAGACACAGAAAGAACTATTCTTTCCTGGTCTGTTTTGTTCGTTACACCATGAAATTGTCTTGTGTTAATAAGAGCTGGTTCTTCGCCATTGAATGTTTCTAAAGGTTCATCAAAATCATCTACAAATATATTAGTACTATTTTCAAAGTCTCCTATGACAGGAAAATTTAATGCACACAATCTATTGTGATCTCTATGTATGGGTAATCCTCCCCAATGTATTTTAGAAAAAAACATTTGTTTTATAGGAGATTGTGTAAAGTCACTTAGTGCTTCACTCCATTCACACACAGGAACTCTTGATTCATCCACAGGCCATTGAATACCTGCTCTATCTTCACCCCTATGATATTCTGCATCTAGAGCTGATTGTACAATCTGTTTTTTTGGCCAAACTATATTATACTTTTGAAAATATCTCATGCAAACCTATATTCCTCTATTAATTTTTCAAATAATTTATCGTCAAACTTCATACAAAACACCAACATTGTAATACCATCAGATGTACTAAAAACTGAATGTCTTTTGTTAGCATTGAAATAAAACAACTGTCCGTCTTTTATATCTCTCACTGTGTCTTCGTATATGAACTTTAGATCTTTTTTGTCACATTTGTTTATAAAAGCAATAAATCTTATTTCATCATAATCATAATCTAATTTGTTTATGTCATAGTGTTCAGGAAAATATCCACCTTTGTCTATACGTAAAAAATGACATCTTCCTAACCACGGCTTCCAAGGTTCAATAATTTTTTGAAGTTCTGGACTGTTATTGTAAACATCTGTGTATTTGTTTATATCACTATTTTTAATATCAGTATTGTTTATTTTATTATATTGTAATAAACTGTCTAGATCGGGTATACCACTTAATCCACCATCGAGACTGGTAACACTCAATCCCCATCTGTTGTTAGAATTTCTAAGATTATATGGTTTCCAGTCATCCTTAAATTTTTCTATTTCTTGCATTAATTTTTTAGGACTGAACTTTGTTTTCATTTGCAACCAGTCGCCCATAGTCTGTAGTCTTAACAGGGCCTTATCATTGTTGTTCATATAAATTTTACCCTTTTGTTTTTGTCATTCTGTTCCCAATTGATCAGTGAACCATTCAGCATACTGGTTTCTATATCTTCATAACTGTTGTGTCTCCAACAACAGGTAATGATAACACGATCTGGATCATTGTCGTTGTCTACTCCGTGAATTTCTGGACCTTTAAACATCCAAGGTGCAAATTCGTTGGTGTATTTGCTGACACTGTATGGCATGGTGAACTTTTTTGTTTGTCTATCAAAATCTTCATAAAATGTTTGTGGGCTTGTATCTTCAAATTTTCCTTTGACAGCAAAGTTTAACACAGCAGGCCTATTGCGATCTTGATGCGGGGGAGTTCCGCCTATGGGTGTGCTTGTGTACAACATAGTATCAGGAGTAATTGCAGGTGTAAATAGAGCAGCTAGTTCATAATGAAATTCACTCCACTTGTAGTTTTTACATTCTAATCTAGGATTGAATGCTTCTTGAACTGTCCAACGAATATGTCCACAATCAAATTGATACCAATCATCATTATCAATGTTATCCAAATGATCTAACAGATAATTTCTATCATACCACAGTGTGGGCAATTCACGACAGTACTGAGTTGACTTTGTCTCTTCCAAGGACATCAACTTTGTCTCTTGCATCGTCATTCCACCTTTCGTAATTTGTTTGTATAATTTCAAAATATTTTAACATAGTATCTGCATCTGTAACTTGAAAACAGGTCATAGGATTGTGTGTAAAATCTTCGTATTTCATATGCTTCATAATCAAATTATCAATTACCATTGCATATCTATGACTGCGCTTTTTACCCAATCCTTCGCGACTCATGTCTTCTGCCATTCCTATGTGTTCAGCCCAAGCACCAACAGGATCAGGCAATGCTTTGATATTTTTTAATTCATCATTTTTTATCCAAGCACGTTGCACATAAGTGTCGTCTACACTTGTAAACCATATTTCGTCAATGCCTAGCGATTTAAATTTATCAAAATAAAAGTCATAGGTTCTTATTTGGCTGGCTGCATATTCAACTAAAAATACTCCGGGCAAGCCCAACAGCAATATTTTTTTATCTTTGAACAAACTGTGAGTGTCTGTCCATTCTGTAGCTGTTCCACTTTTTATCATTGTAGATATGTTTGGTATATTGTCACCTACTCGTATCATGCAAATTCCTTTTCTTTTGCAGTTAGAAAGCATCTCTTGCTTTTGCGTCCAAACCAAAATAGATGTCTTGCATGGTCTATTTTGTCTTTGTAAGTATTCTGTTTTATTATAATTGTATTATCCAAATTTGTCAAGTGTTTATTGTGAAAAAACCAACTGTAGTAGTTTTTACTAAAGGTTAAACTTTGCGGTTTAGGTTGATACAGATCTAATATATGTTTGTTAAATCTGGCAACATCCTCTACATCTATTTTGTAGCGTTTTTTAACTATGCTAACTATTTCTTCGTACACTGTATCAATATTAGTGTATAGTTCTGCGGCAGTTGCTCCATTGTCTTGGAAATGAAAATCGTCACCTCCGTCTATGGTTCTACCCCAAGTTTGATTCTTAAACAAACTGTTTCTTAGACTCTGTGTATGTTTTTTGTATTCTTGGTTTAAAAATCCATCACTGTACTTGCTGTATTCAAACAAAAATTTGTAAAAATCAACAAGTTCTACACCATGCTCTCTGTTTAGATATGTGGCAACCACCTGCGTTACACCATGATAGTGATGCGGTATTACTATTCCTTTGGCAAAGAAGTACATGTCTATGTAGTCTTCAGTTGTAAAACTGTTGCTCTCGTAGCAAACATAATCTATTTCGCCTTTGCTTGCATCAGGATATGTATTTCCGCCTGCGGGTGCAGCAGTTGCAGTATATTTCAAACCATACCTTTGTTTGTATTCAGGTTGACTGAATGGAGTGTTAGGTACAATACTCAAGGGATGAACGGTAAGTGCATGGTCGCTGCCTAGTTTTAAAATTTTTCCTATACCTTCTATCCAACTTTCTAGTGTTTCTTCAGGTAACCCCACGATCAATTCACAGTAGTTGTCAACGCCTGCACCGTTGTAGTCACTAACAATTTGTTCTAGTTTGTCGTTTGCAATGTTAATCCTTCTTATTGCCTCTAGAGTATTTTTGTTCATGCTTTGTAGTGCTATTGTAACTCCACGTTTGATTTTAGCTTCTTGATTTAAAATACGTCCCAGTTCAACAATTCTTTTGGGCTGTTGTTTTGCTGTACTGTAGTCAATCTGTCTGGGATAGCCTTTTTCGTTCCTACACTTGGCAATGTAGCGTATGAAATCTATGTCCCTGTTAAAAATACCAACATTGCTGTCAGCAAAATAAAGGAAGTCAATTTTATTTTCAACTACCCAATCTATTTCTTTTATTACCCTATCATAGTCAAACATGGCAATCTTGTTGTAGTAGAGTGCTTCTTGGTCGCAGAATGTGCAACTGTAGGGACATCCTCTGTTGGTTTCTATAATGGCACTGTAGTTTTTACCTGGTTCAATTAAACTGTCCATAAGTCCACTGAGATAAGGACTGGGAATATCATTTATTTCTCTGTCGGGTGTAGGTGCTGTGTAGTTTTGTTCTGTCATTATACCAGGATAAGTCAAGTTGCCTTTGAGTACTTCTGCAAAAGCACGTTCTCCTGCATAGGTTACAATTACATCACAAATATCCCTGTTTGACTTTAACCATTCTTGTTTGTAAGGAACTTGGGGTCCGCCCATTACTATTGTACAGTTAGGATATTTTGTTTTTACAGCTCTTGCCAATTCCCTGCTTATGTTCCAATTCCATACATAGGTACTGATTGCAAATACATCTGGATCTACTATGTTCTCCATGTATTCGTCAACTGTTTTTCTTTCAAACAATATGCCGCCCAGTTCCCAATCTTCAACATTGGCTTTGCAGTATTCCCATATGTAGGCAACACTTAATGGCAAGAAAATTGCGTCTGCTATTAGATTGTTGATTTGTGTAAAATATACTTTTTTCATCATTACTTCCGTGTTGGGTTGATAGCAAGACAATCTTGGCTTATAGCAGTAATGTGAAAGAACCAAAGGTTCGCGGATGAACCGCAGCACTTCTATTTATGTTAGATTGTTGGCAATCACTTTAATTATGACAGTGTAAACCGCACAATAAATATGCTATCAAAGGTACATTTAATGAAAATCAACATAGTTTGCACAAGTAAACCAGTGGACGGATTGTTCTATTACAGTTATGAATACTGTACAATTCTAAATCAAATGGGCTATGATGCTAGGGTTGTAGTAGTTCCCCATAGGAAATTTAGTGGCGATGATTATATCAAATCCATTTCCAACAAATACATACACTGCGAAAATCTAGAATTCAGCAGTTTGCCAGATCCAGATGATGTAACTCTCATACTAGGACGCAGCATGATGACACTGAGTTGGCAGAGTTTCAATGACTATACACCCGCACAAAAAACCAGCCTGCGATTACTGTTTGCTGGCAAGGTAATAAGTGTGTACAGTGAAAACCATCCCCAAGGATATCCCAAGGCAGTTGATTTTTATCAACCAGAAAAAATCGTAGATTTATGTGACACTGAAGTCTATCCAAACGGTGTTGGTGCTCATTTTGAAAAAACCATAAATTTCAGCATATACAAACCACACACAGACAACATAAAATTCAAACACTTATTTCTAGGTACAAACCCTGAATACTATGCCTCAGTTGAAAAGGTAATAGATCAATTTCCTGATCATGGGATCTTGACATATAGAGAAAATTATGTTAATATAAAGAATAATAACGTATTCGTACCAGTAGAAAATCTTATGAGCATGTTTGAAACATATGTGTACACAAAAGAAACATTTGATCCTGCTCCTAGAATTTTCCAAGAGTGCAAGTACTATGGCAAGGATATAATTTATTTGAGAGACAAAAACATAGTTGATGGTGGTAGCGTGTATTGGAAACGTGATCCAAAACAACCAGATGTTACAGCAATAATTGATGCTGTGGAGGAATGTAAATGAAAATCAAACCAAAGTGTTTGGACTTTTTAGCCAGAGATAACAAAGGTGCTGCATACACATCAGATGGATATATGTTGCCCTGTTGTTGGTTGGACGATCCTCCCTTGTATAGATACATTAAGGAAGTTGGTTTAAAAGATCCCGAACTAGCACTGGAAAACAACACCTGTTTGGAAGATATATTCGGATCAGACCAATGGGAAAATTTTTTCCAAACTCTATTAAACCAACCTGAAAAAACCTGTTATATGTGCAAAAAGAAATGCGGTGTAGATTTTACTCCTGAAGAAATTAAAGAACGTAAAGCTGAAGAAAAATTAGAAGTAGCGAGGCAAGCTGGTGTCGAGAATTACTGATTCATACATTGAAAATCAAAAATATTGTAGGCCAAATATAGATGCCTCACACAGATGTGTGTTTAAATGTCCGCAGTGTATTAGACAGAAAATTAGCAGTCAAGAACAAATCAAAAGATCATTTGATCTTGAAGAACACAACTTTAAAAAAATATTAGATTACTATGTTAACGGTGTAACATTTTGTGGACAAATAAGTGATCCAATCTATCATCCTAAATTTTTAAATCTGCTCAAAATGTGTGATGGCACAGGACGTAAAGTGCGTATTGCAACTGTGGGCAGTGGCAAAAGTGATGCTTGGTGGGACGAAGCATACAGTTATGGTGTGGGCGAAAATGCTTGGTACTTTGGAGTAGATGGTATAGATGAAAAAAGTGAACTCTATCGTATAGGATCTAACTTCAAAGATGTGTGGAGCCGTATGCAGCAGGGCAGAGACCTAGGCCATGTGATTGTTTGGCAGTATATTATCTTTGGTTATAACGAACACGAAATAGATCGTGCAGTAGAAATTGCTGAAAAAGAAAATTTTAGTTTGCTATTTGTAAACACCAACAGAGGTTTTAATCCTACAAATCCCCTGTTTAGAAATAATGTTGATTTTAAACTTACCAAACCCGACTCTAAACACCTAGAAACAAATCTAAAAAAAGAATGGTGGGGTCACAAAACCAAAGAAAAAGATCAATGGGACAAAAGAATAAGGAAAAATGTATGGCTATGATTAGTTCATATGATGCATGGGATAGAGAATATCAAGAAAACAAACAAGACTATCTAGACATGTTTGATCGTTTCATGAGTCAAACGAATTATGAAAACAACGAAGAATTTGAACACGTCTTTGCAATTAGGGTAGGAAGAAAATATTGTGTTAGTGTTGCTAGTGCTACTGATGCACTGCACTTTGCACTTCTTGCTCACGGAGTTGGTCCTGGTGACGAAGTATTAGTAACCGACTTCAGCTGGATCTCAAGTTCAGCTTGTGCAAGTATGGTAGGTGCTACTCCTGTGTTTTGCGATATAGATTTAGAAACATATCATATGAGTTTAGATAGCATCAAACGTATGTACAGTGACAAAGTCAAAGCAATAGTGTATCCGCATTTGTTTGGTAATATGACTGATACCACTGAGATTGAAAAATTTTGCAAAGAAAAAGGAATACTGTTTATCGAAGATGCTGCACAGAGTTTAGGCAGCAGTATCAATGGAGTTCAAGCAGGAACCATTGGTGATTGCAGTGTGTATAGTTTTAACAGCAACAAAGTGATTGCTGGAATAAACGGCGGCGGCGTTGTGCTTACTGATAGTGAAGATATTGCACGTAAGATAAAAAAGATTAGACGTCATGGCAAAGACAAAGACTTTGGCATGCTAGGTTACAACAGTCGCATGTATGTTCTAAACGCAGAAATAATCAATCTACGATTAAGACATGTGCAACGGAATCAAACACGTAGGCAAGAAATTGCACACAAATACAACACAGCATTCGCAGATCTTCCCATTGTAACACAAAAGATGTCAAATGGGCTAAATCACAATTATCACAAGTATGTTGTGCGTTTTACTGACAAAGACACTAGAAAGCGTGTAAAGACCGCTTTAAACGCTAGTATACACTACGAAACTCCTTTGAGTGCAAATAGTATGTATGACGGCTTAGAGTGCAGGAGAGACGCTTGTACAGCGTCTAAGACGGCATCTAGCACTGTTTTATCACTGCCCATACATGCTTGGCTTACAGATGACGAAATAAACCAGGTTATAAATATTGTAAGGAGTGCAATATGATAGAAGATAGTTTAAAAAAACGTAAGCATGTAATGCACTATGATACTGAGATTATTCCTACAAAAGAAGAAGTAGAAGAAATTCTAAGGATAGGGTATTCACTTGCTACATCTAAACAAAAAGCGTATGCATATAAATTTTGGATTTTAGGACCTAATAAAGAACGCAGTGAAGTATTGTACAACATAGCTGAAGGTAGAAAAATTGATGTAGATTACGAAGCGTATGGTACAACAACGGAATCTAAAAATTATGTTGAGAATTGTGGATTATATCATATACGAAGTGCTCCTTATACATTTTTAATTTTACCTCGTATTGCGCCGCCAAATCCACATTTTAAATGGCATTATGATACATCTGGAAGTAAGTGGCAACTAGACGACTGGGAATTTATTAATACAAGAAATAGAGAAACAACAGGTATTGATGTTGGAATGGTTGCTAAAGCAATTACTGGTGCAGCACTTGATCGAGGCTGGGACGTTTCTTATAATTCATGTTTCTATAACGATAAATCAAAATGGCCAGTGGATCTTTTTCCGTTTGTTAGTGGTAATCGAGGATTTAGACCTATATTAATGATGACATTAGGTAAAGGTAAAAAGTATTTTTACGAAAGACTGTCAGAAGATGGCACTTTAGCAAATGATCCAAAATATAACTATGCTCCACCGTTTGAAAATGTGTTTGAATTTTTTGATAAGGATGAAAAGTGAAAAAATATCAATATGCGATACATTTTAAAGAGCAAGTTCCTAACAAAAAAGTTATATTACACTGTCTCGACTACGCATGGAGACATACTCCTTCAAAAAATAATTTTATGAACTATAATGTTTATGTGCTGGGTCCTGATCAGCTAGATAGAAAACTAAATTTGTATTATAAATGTTTAGAAAATCAATCTCAAGTAAATGGCAATCATATAACAGGCAGAAATGCTTTAGAAGAATACGAATCAAAACTTATCGAAAATAAATTAACTCCTAATTATATAAGTATTAAAAGTGCACCATATGTTATCTTGTACACGCAAAGAATAGAAACACAGTTAAACAATTTTCAAAAATCTAGAATTGAAGAAGGAATGATTTATGAGCAAACTTTTCCTAAAGATAACTATAGATATGACAATGCTACACGTAACGCTACGTTAGAAATAGGAATGTTTGCTAACAATTTAGCGAACAAATGTTTGAAACATAACATAGACATTTCTTATGTTGCTTGTATATTACGTGAATGGAAGGAACCAGAATGGCGTTTTTTAGACGATGTTCCTTTGCTTATTCAGTGTGCTGGATATGGGGATATCTATCGTAGAGATTATTTAAAATCAACACAAGACTTAAAACCAAACTTTGATAGAGTGGTAAAATTAATAGGAGATTAAGAATGAGTATAGAAAAAATATATTCAAAAAGAAGACAGATTAGAGCAGCATGGGATCCTGACAGAGCTCCTAGCAAGGAAATGATTTACGACTTGCTTAAAAGAACTCAAAAGATTGCGCCATCGAAACAAAATTTATATCCGTTTAAAATACATGCATTTGGTCCAAACAACGAAAAAGAAAAACGCATAGTTGAAAAGATTTGTTGTTTATATACTGAAGGATCTGTAAATGACTTTGATAGAAATCGAGATGAACTTCAAAAATCAGGACGCGACAAAAATATGCCTGCATGGGTATTAGTATTTGAATTAAGAAAATGTGAGCCAAATAATTTTATAAAAGAATATTCACAAATATATAAAGGTGATAGTCCTTACGTAACTCCTGATGACGTGCAAGGTACTGCTTCTAGATTTGGTCAAATAAGCGAAAAGCGTTTTAGAGAAAGTACTAATAAGGCGCTTGCTTGTGTAGAAGTTGGTATGTTTACAAAGCTTCTTGCAGGATTATGTTTAGAAAACGATCTTGCAATATCATATATAAAAAGTTTTCCTGAATGGACTTGGAAGGGTGGCAGAGGAGAATATAGTAAAAATACAAATAAAAACGGTTTAGACTGGGATGCACTGCCTCAAATTACAGAAGCTCCTATTTTAGTTGTTCAAATAGGGTATAAAGCAGATATGGTTGACCCTTTATCTTCAACTGTCGAAGTCGACGGAATTATATATTCGACAAAGGGCGGTGGTTTGTTGGAAGACAAACCTAGTATAGACGAAATTGTTCAATTTAAAGATTGACATTTTGAACTAATAAGCGTACAATAGATATTATTTGTAAGGAAAATTATGGCTGTAAAGACATTAAGAGAATTAAAAGGTAGTGAATATAGAACTGTAGATTTTTATCTATCAAAATCTTGTAATAAAAGTTGTCACTACTGCACTGCATGGACACTAGAAATGCGTAACCTAGATGTGGATATGGATCTAGTACGCACAATACTAAAAGGACTTGCACCATACAAAACAAGAATTTGTTTGTTAGGTGGGGAACCAGGTTTGATAAAAAATCTAGATGAAATAATTCAAGAAATCAAAAAACATCCAAATCTCATTCCGCAGGTATTGAGCAACTCTCTAGTGCGTAAATTTTATCCACATGTGTTGGAAGATCCTGAAATTATCTATATTGAACATCTAGTGCTAGACTTTTACGAAGATCGTATTGAAAAGTTAGGAAACTATCCTTTCCTACCTAAAAATGATTTAAACAATTATAATCTTATTATTGAAACGCCCAACTATTTTAAATATAGAGAAAAGTTTGATCTATCCGAAATTGATCATGAAAACACAGAATTCAAAGAATATAATTCAAGATCACCTGATTTC
>Ga0129348_1000250_pt1 | contig 19050 bp, 24 predicted proteins | sample CPBDNA_4_FD_94424 | JGI IMG/M metagenome (GOLD analysis project Ga0129348, IMG submission 94424) | Freshwater to marine salinity gradient microbial communities from Chesapeake Bay, USA - CPBay_Sum_27_0.8_DNA | ecosystem: Environmental > Aquatic > Marine > Coastal | place: USA: Chesapeake Bay...
AAACAAGGTAAACTAGTGGTGCGTGTTTTGCAAGCAAATACGGATTTATTTTCATTTTTTTTTCGTTTTTTTATTTAAATACCAAATAGTCAAATAGTGCAACTTTTTAGGGGTGGCGGGATTATGCAATTTTTAACTAGATTTATGAAGTTACATAAGTAGTTGTTTATCAAGCACTTACAGCGCAGCGCGGCGCCCTGACCTAAGTGCTTGGTTATCAGTAACTTAGGGGGCTGATCTTATCGGTGTGCGAGACCTTCCAATCGTGCTATTTGATTGTCTAATTCTATTTGTATAGCTTCAATGTCTGAAGCCTTCTTTTTATTGTTCAATTTCATTGCCTTGATTCTTTCGTTGTTCAATGCCATGATTTGAGTTCTTAATTTGTTGATCGTGTTTTTTATGTATTCCATGATTAGATTAGGTCGTAGTATTGTGGCGAGTAGTCAACATGGCAAGAGTGTGATTCTATCTCTTCATCCATGTTTTTATTAAGTTCTTTTTTAATTGCTTTGATAAGATCCAAGTTCATTGAATCAATTTGTTTGCCGTTGCCATCGAAGCGCTTCACACTTTCAAGAGTATCAAAGTAAGCCACTAAGTGAACGGCTGAGACTTGATCTCCATAAAGAGACTCTTGCTCATCTGTCCATGTTGTGCCTTGCAGTTCGTAGTATTCGTCGCCTACTTCAGCATAGGCGGAAAACTCTTCATTGTTTACTTCGTCGAATTCTATTTTTATTTCTGTCATACCTTACTATCGTCTATTTTTTAACTTTTGTCAAATTTATTTTGAATTATTTTTGAAACATTATTTCAAGGCAAGTGTCGAATTGTTCACGAAAGAGCCTTGGGGCATCTGTAACAAACCAAGTTTTGCTAGCGTTTGTAATTAACCTTTCTGTGATCTTTTTGCTTACGACATCTAAAAGATCTGTATTCTTGTAAATGTTGGATTCTGTCAATTCGTTTGTTTGTTCGTTTACTAGCTTTGCCATGTAGACATCTATATATTCGGGTTTATATGAATCATTTACCAAGATGTCATCTTGACAAGCTACTGCCTCAACTCTGTAAGTTATGCCGTTTATTCCCATCAGGAAGTTGAAAGTGAATTCTTCTGTGTCTGTGTTGTATATTGATTTCATACATATAAACTAAGGCATCTATTAACTAAAGTCAAATTTATTTTGAATTATTTGGCAACTATTTTATTGCATTATTCTATTACATGAATTGGCATGATTTCTGTACGAGACTTTCGTAAGTTGTTGTTTATTAAGTACTTAGGTCACGCGGCAGCGCCGCGCTCTAAGTGCTTGTTATTCAGTCACTTAGGCGGCTTATTTTATTTAGAGTAGAAGTATAATGCAATGGATAAGAGGATTATGTAAGTCATACATACACCTCCTCTGTATGCGTCACCCAATCGTATTCGTCAATTTCTTGCCCGTTTAGCATAGGAGCAAAGTTCTTTTGGTAGATGCCTAATCCTGTTATGCCGTTGATTCTTTCCCTTGTGGTTGGCGTGTTCCATCCTGCAAGCGTAGCCATTACAAGCCCGCTTTCATCTCGTTTGATTATCTCGTTACCATGCAAGAAGACGCTTGTGCCGTCTGTTCTTGTGTTGCCGACCTTTAGAGAAGTGCCTTGCTCAAAGGCTTGTTTAATTCTTTCTGTTACTTTACGCATTTGTTTCTCCCTCTGTTACGATTTGAAAATGTGGATTGTTTCGTTTTATTTGTTTTGCAATTTGCAAGGCTTTTGCTTGTGATTTTGCGTTGTCTATTAGTTCCCCAAAAAGGCGAATGTCAAACCAATTTGAAAAGTTAGGGTTTCGTAGTATTTTAATCATTTCTATTTTTACCTTTCCTTGTGTGTTGTGTCAAGACTTACCTTTTAAAGTAAGCCTTGACTTGATCGGCAGTTGCCTTGATTAGGTCAGAGATAAAAACCTCTGACTCGAAAAGATGATTTTGTGCATGATGCTTGATCGTTGCGATCCGTTGAGATCCGACTCTGTCGATAGACACGAGACGAACAACTTTATTATTAACCTTTGAGTGGTAAAGGCTTCCGACTTTTAATCCTTTAGTAATGTTCATACATACAAACTAAACAAAAAAGCGCTTCACGTCAAACTAATTCGAGAAAAAAAACTATTATTTTTATTTTTAAAAAGTTTAAGGATGTCCCCCATTTTTTGAATTTTTTACAGATTGAGCTTGACAGATTTGGCGGGGGGGTGGTTTTTCTCAAAAAATCAAAGCTTCGGTCTTTTGTGAATAACATTTTTCAAAAAAAAATCGGCGACACTTGAATTTTAATTGTGTATCATATAGTATATCTTTGATAGACATGCCAAGACGCAAAAAATCTGAAATAGAAGACGATCAAGAAATAGAAAAAATCATGAGCTCCATGTCTAAGACAAAAGTGAAGCTCAAAAAAATAGATTTTTCTGATAAACAACAAGAGTTGTTGAAGTTAATATTTGACAGAGATACTAAGATAATTTTTATAAACGGTCCTGCTGGAACAAGTAAAACGTTTATGGCTATTTACGGTGCTCTTCAATTATTTAATATGAATAATAACTATAGTATTAGTTATGTGCGAACAATCATTGAAAGTGCTGACAGGGGCATGGGCGCATTACCAGGAAATGTTGATGAGAAATTTTGCCCATTTATGATGCCGCTTAATGATAAACTGTATGAGTTAATACCAATATCAACAGCAAAAAATTTAGTTGACAAAGGTGTAATTACAGCTATGCCAATCAACTATTTACGAGGAGCCAGCTTAAACGATCAAATCGTAATAGCCGACGAAGCTCAAAACTTCAGTTTAAAAGAGTTAGTAACTTTAATTACGAGAATAGGAGAAAACACAAAAATGTTTATTTGCGGAGATATAATGCAAAGCGATATAAACGGAAAGAGTGGTTTATCTCCAATTAAAGAACTCTTTGATGAAGAAAGCTCTAAAAGGCAAGGGATACATACTTTTGATTTTGATCATAAAGATATAAAAAGAAGCGAGATATTAAAATATATAGTTAAAAAACTAGAAGAATTAAAATCTTGAATTAAATTAAAATAGTCCAAAAAAACTTCCTGTGTGGACTATATTTTTAACACAGTCCTTTTTCCCTTTACCTTTTAAAAGTGTAAATATAAATGTGGAAGTTTTGCGAAAATTTAAAAAAAATTTAACCAAAAGAGGTTGGGCAGAAAATTTAACAGTGGTTGGGGGGCCATTACACAATACATGCCCAACCTCTTGGTTTTAATGTGTTATGAGAGAAGGTGAGCATATAAAATTTTACCACAACAATACTGAAGTTTCAGGTAGAATAATAAAAATATATACACAAATAGGGTTTTCTGACCATGGGTTTCAAAAAGCTGTCATATCTCTTGATAATTGCATGGGGCTTTTTTCTGAATGCGTAATAGATTGTAAAATTGCTGAAATAAAAATTATTGAAAAATAAACATATGTACATACTATAATGTATGTATGGAAATTGTAATATCAGCTTTAATAGGAGCATTTTCGGCAATTTGCGTTGCTCTAATAAATAAAAAGAGAGAGAATAAAAGACGAGATTTATTGGCGGAAAATTTACAAAAAAAATTACAAATAGATAACAGTCAAATTGTAATTATAGAATCTAGCGGTAACCCTTTTTTTAAAGAAACCTCTACAGGGTCTCAACAAAAAACTGTGTATATCATAAAATGAGCTATAAATATTGCAAAAAATGTGGTAAAAAAAATCAATACCTTGGAATTGAGCCAAAGTTCTGTAGTTTTTGCGGCGGAAGCTTCAGCGCTACGAGTTCAAAAAACATAAGCAATAGTGTAGAAATTAGTGAAGAGCTTAATGATTTTGAGAGTGATTCTAATTTTGTCCCAAATATTAGAAAGTTAAATTACACTGTCTCCCCGATGCAAAGAAAAACATTCTCGGCTGAGGAGATATTTGGGCCAAAACAGAATGAAGAAGAGGGGACGACCTAGAAAAATAACATTTATTGAGAGTTTTGAAGAAGTACAAGCCTGCGTAGAGAAAAGGAGAGGTAAGTGGTTTCTAAATGCCATTAGCTGGATATCATGGGAAGATATAAAGTCAATAATATTAGTGCATATTGAAAAAAAATGGTCTTTGTGGGATCAAAAACGCCCTATGAAGCCATGGTTGAATAGAATCATATCTAATCAGCTTAAAAATTTATTAAGAAATTATTATGGAAATTTTGTTAAACCCTGTGTTCAATGTCCATTTAATTCTTCTGGAGCTCAAGATAATTATAATGATAATGAAAATTTTTGCAGCTGGACAAAATCGGGGCTCCAAGATAAAACATGTCCATTATATAAAAAATGGCTTGTAGGAAAAAAAAGCTCTTTTGATATAAATTTGGCAGCCACAATAACAGATAAAGAAGATAGAATTACATGTTCTAATGGTTTTAATTTAGATTTATCCGCTCAAAGATTGCATGAAGCTATGGAGCTCAAGTTAACCCCTAAGCAATTTAAAATTTACGAAATGCTTTATATTCTTCATCTACCACATGATGAAATAGCTAAGAAATTAGGGTATATCTCTAATGAAAAAGGTAGATCTGCAGGTTATAAACAAATTAAAAATGCAGAAAAACAATTTAAAATTATTGCAAAACAAGTAATTAAAAAACAAGATATATTATGAAACTTACAGAAGTACAAGCTAATTTTATAATTGAGAATTATGATAGGGTTCCTGACCTAATAGAATTAACCCGATTGACATTCAATGATGAAAGCTTAGATGGAAGAACAAAAGAGGGGAGAGCTGTTAGAAAATTTTTGGTTGATAGAGAGTTAAATTACAATACAACAAAAAAAGAAAAAAAAGAAGATATAACATTCTCTCAAGAACAGAAAGAGTTTATGATTCAATATGCGAAAGAAGGAATGACGGCTTATGAAATTTCAAAAATTATTTTTCCAGAAATAAATGTAACTAATTTAAGTAAAGAAGTTACCGAGGTTGCTAAATTCATCGAAGATGTTGACTTCAGGTTATTACATTCCTCAGAAACAGCCTTAAATAGCCAATATTTTGCCCCTAAATCAATCTCTAGGGTAGTTAAAAAGGTAAATGAATACTGCCAGGAGGATCTAGATGAAAAAAAGCTAAATAGAGGCGACTTAGACAATTTAGAAAGTTCGATGAAATTTCTTTCGGCTCCTCGTTTTATTCAAGTTATTAATACTTATACATCTGGAGATGATAGAAAACTCTTTGAGGCTGAATATATAAGATCTGTATGGGATAAACCAGACTTAACAAGTGATGAATTAAATTTATATATAAATGTTTGTATGGATTATATACATTTAAAAAATATCAGTAAAGCAATAGATAAATTAAATCGCATGTTTGAAGAATGTGAAGACCAACAAGATATGACTGTTAGATTAGCGGAGTTATTAAAAACAAAGAGTGAAGAATATAATCAATGCGAAAAGAGACAAGAAACATTAATCGCGCGTTTAAATGGTGATAGAAAAGAGCGTGTCAAAAATAAACATAAAGATAATGCATCTATATTATCGTTAGTGAAGGTGTTTCAAAATGAACAAGATAGAACTAGAATGGTAGAGATGGCAGAAAAACAAAAATTATTAATAAAAGAAGAAGCTGATTCGCTTGAGAGAATGGATAGCTGGAAGGCTAGAGTTTTAGGTATTAGTAAAGAAGATGCAATTTAAAACTGATTATAGTTTGTGGGGTGAGCGTTATTATACCACTCAATTAGCTCTAAATCTCTTTAAAAGCTATGGGTTGACTTCTATTGTTCAAGTTGGGGGTCAGGTAAGAGATTTCGAGTATTCACCTATAGATTTTTATTCAGTATTGGGAGAATTTATTGAAGATATAGAAATGGGCACTTATGAACTTTATTTAGATACTAATAATATTAGTCAAAGTAGATTAAATAACATAAAATCAACATTATATAAAAATTATGATATTAATAAAGTATCTATATCTACTGATATAAAATTAAATCATTCAAGTAATATAGATTTATTAATAATAAATGATATAACATATCCAATAAAAGAAATTAAAAATAAGATAGACAAAAATATAACAACATTAGAATGTCTAAATATGTTAAAAGGATATCCAGAAGAAGACATGGTAAAGCATTTTGGTAACTTAATAGAACCTTGTCAAAAACGAGTTTTAAAGCAGTATAATACCTTTAAACCAAATCTAAGTAAGCATTCTATCGTGTTACTCGAAGGAAACGATTATCCTGGCGGCTCCCAAACTCTTCTTGCCAGGAGGCAATTGGAGAGTGATGGATATATATGTTTATTAAATTTAAAACAGTCAGTGTGGGTTAGACGTTGAGTATAACATGTAAAATATGCGGGTCAAAATTTAAAAGTGAGCGTTCTCTCCACACTCATATAAAAGCTCATGGAATTTTGCTTTCTGAATATTATACAACATATTATCCTAGATATAATTTATATACTAATGAATTAATTCCTTTTAAAAATAAAGATCAATATTTTTCTACTTATTTTTCGAATAATGTTGAATTAGAAAAATGGGCAGCGACAGCTGACCATGAACATGTTCAACAAATATTATTAGATATATTACAAAAAAGAATAATTAGTAAAAATTTGCAATACGCGCCAAATCATTTAGAATTAAAATTACTTAATTTACCTGAAATAGAAATATATAAATTATATTTTAAATCCTACAGCGAAGCCTGTAGGAGGCTCCAAGTGGAGCCATTATTAAATAAAATTATTAAAAGTAAATTTTTAAAAGAAAATAAAAATTTAAATGACATAGAGATATTGATTGACACTAGAGAGCAAACTCCATTAAAGTTCCCTAATTCTAGACTTCAAAAATTAGACTTTGGAGACTACACGGCATCAGGAGAGAATTACAAACATACATACATTGACAGGAAAAGTGAAACAGATTTTAAATCTACTATGACTGTAGGCTTTGAAAGATTTAAAAAAGAACTTGAAAGAGCTGTGGCTTTCGACTCATTTTTATATATTGTTGTGGAAAGTTCTATTGAAAAAATTATTAGAAATAATTCCTTTTCTCCGCATAAATCAAATTTAACTTTTGTATGGCATCAAATGAGAGTATTATCTCATGAGTTCCCTAGAAGTTGTCAGTTTATATTTTCAGGGGGGCGAAAAAGATCCGAAAACTTAATTCCAATACTTCTTGAATATGGACCTGAAATGTGGCACTGCGACATACAATACTATATAGATAAAAGAATTTTAAAAATATGAACACAGAAGAAATAAAAATAGTATTAATAGATCTAGATAGAACTATATGGAGATTTGACAGTTGGGCTTCAAAGATTTTATCAAAACACCAAATCGAAAGCATGTTGATGCCGAATGCTGTAGATGTAATCAAATCTTTAAAGAATAAAGGTTATAAAGTAGGAATAGCTTCAGCAAGTCCCGCTGCAGAGATCTGTAAAAATTATTTATCATACATTTTTGAAAAAAATTTTTTTGATATTATCGTAATTCATCCCTCTTATCCATCTAAAAGATATCACATAGAAGAAACTAAAAAAAAGTTTAATTGTGAATATAAAAACATATTATTAATAGATGATCTTCAAACAATTATTGACGATGCTAATGAAGTTGGTATAAAAACAATTCATACTCCATCTGGAATATCACAAGAAGCAATACAACAAATAATTTAAATGGCTTGGGAGCAACCACACAAAAAGAAAAAGAAAGAGGGTATCAATGATATCCTAAAATCTAAACAAGGTTTTCTAGAAGAAAGAGAAGCTAAGATATTGTTGTATAAATTTTTGAAAGAAAATGTAACTTTCAGTACTAATTTAATTGCAGGGGTGGATTTGTTTCCATTTCAGCATATGGCTATAAAAGCAATGTTTGAGAGCGATTACTTTTTGGGTATATGGTCTCGTGGTATGTCAAAATCCTGGACTACTGGAATTTTTGCCTTTATGGATGCAATAATGAATCAAGGGGTAGATATTGGTATACTTTCTAAATCATTTCGACAAGCAAAAATGATTTTTAAAAAAATTGAAGATATCGCTGCTAAACCAGAAGCCAAATATTTATCAAATTGTATTACAAGAGTTTCCAAGCAAAATGATGAATGGGTTATGGAAATAGGCGACAGCTCTATTCGAGCATTACCCTTGGGAGATGGATCAAAACTTAGAGGATTTAGGTTTCATAGGATTATTATCGATGAGATGTTACTTATGCCAGAGAGAGTTTATAATGAGGTTATCGTCCCATTCTTGTCTGTTGTTCAAAATCCAAAAGAAAGAGAAGATATGTACAATCTCGAAACAAAGCTAATAGCTAGCGGAGAGATGAAAGAAGAGGATAGATATGTTTGGCCTAACAATAAGCTAATTATGCTTTCTTCTGCAAGTTATAAATTTGAGTATCTATATAAGCTTTACGAAAACTTTGAGCAATCTATACTAAACGAAAAAGAAAATGATAACGCTTCTAGGTCTATTATGCACTTCTCTTATGACTGCGCTCCAAAACAACTATATGATCAGAATTTGGTAGAACAAGCGAAGTCAACCATGAGTCAAAGTCAATATGATCGAGAATTTGGTGCAATTTTTACTGATGATAGCTCAGGCTATTTTAAGATTTCAACAATGAAAGCTTGCACTGTAGAAGAAGGTAGTCATCCGAGTGTCGAGGTGAAAGGAGAGGAAGGCGCTGAATATTTATTGGCATTTGACCCAAGTTGGGCTGAATCAGAAAGCTCTGATGATTTCGCTATGCAGGTATTTAAATTACATCCAGAAAAAAACACTTGTACATTAGTTCATGTTTATGCAATGGCTGGAGAAAGTTTAAAAAATCATATACAATATTTTAATTACATATTAAATAATTTTAATATAAAAGCTATTGTAGGTGATTATAATGGTGGTGTACAATTTATTAACGCTCTACAAGAAAATATTGAATTCAAAAACTCAAAACATAAAATCAATATTATTGAAACAGAATTTGATGATATAGAAAATTACCAAAAATCACTATCAAAAGCTAAAAGAGAGTTTTCTAACGAAGGAATACCTTGCTGCTTAAGGAAGCCTACATCAGATTGGATTCGAAGAGCCAACGAATTGCTTCAAGCAAATTTTGACCATAAAAGAGTTTGGTTCGCATCAAGAAGTATAAATGAACATTTTCAATCCCAGAGAAGAAAGCAAATCCCGATTCAAAAACTGAGATTTATGAATTTTAATGATGATGAAATTAGCCAAACAGATGGGGCTAAAATGATTGATTTTATAGAACATCAAAATGATATGATATCATATACTAAAGGGCAATGCGCTTTGATTGAAGTGAGATCATCTCCACAAGGAACTCAAACATTTGATTTGCCATTAAATTTAAAAAAGACTACTGGACCAAGTAAAGCGAGAAAAGATTGTTATTCTGCTTTAGTTTTAGGTAGTTGGATGGTTAAAATATACCATGACATCAAAAACTATAAACAAGAAAATCATTTAACTTTTGCCCCAATGTTTATAAAGTAACTTTAAAAGTCACTTTTAAACTTTTGCGTGTAATCATAAAGTAACCCAGCCATGAGTAAAAGAAAATATACAAAAAAATCAAGCTACTGGAATAGATTTGAAAAAAAAGAAGTCTCACAGGAGCAAAGTTCTTTTGAGCCTATAATGTGTGGAGATAATTATTATGTTAGCGAAGCTTCAAGTAAAACAAAACCTCAGCTGTTCGAATCAAAAGCTAGTTGTGGCGGGCCAATAACAGATGCTCTTCGATCAGCAGATTCAAGCAGTAAATCTAGAGGGAGATTAGGCTCAAGAATTAAAGCGGATAAATTTAAAAATATATCTGAAGGTATACTACCTTATAATGTAAGTGTTGATGGTATTGATGTAAGGGAAACTATAGAGTTATGCCAAAAAGCTTATGCGAATATACCAATATTCCGAAACGCTATCGATGTTATGTCAGAGTTTTCAAATTCTGAAATATACTTAGAAGGTGGCAGTGAAACTGCAAGAAAGTTTATATATAAATGGTTTGAAAAAATTAATCTATGGAAATTAAAGGATCAATATTTTAGAGAGTACTATAGAAGTGGGAATATATTTTTTTATCGAATAGATGGAGAGTTTAATAAAAAAGATCTGTTAAATCTAAATAAAGTCTATGGAGCTGAAGGAAATAAGTTTTTAGAGGATGGTAAAATACCTGTTAGATATATATTATTGAATCCATACGATATAACAGCAAACAGAGCAACATCTTTTGACTCTGGGGCTTATAAAAAAATATTATCAGAATATGAGTTAGAAAGATTAAGAAATCCCGCCACAAAAGAAGATCAAGATATATTCAACTCTTTTGATTTAGAAACTCAAAAAGCAATTAAAAAAGGGCAGTTCAATACCACAGGAATACTTGTGCCATTAGATTCAGAAAAATTAATTTTTTCATTTTATAAAAAACAAGATTATGAACCTTTTGCAATCCCTTTTGGATTTCCAGTGTTAGATGATCTGAACTGGAAAATAGAACTTAAAAAAATTGATCAGGCTATAAGTCGAACAATAGAAAATGTTGTACTGTTAATTACAATGGGGACGGAACCAGATAAAGGTGGAATTAACCCCCATAGTTTAAGTGCTATGCAGTGCTTGTTTCAAAATGAAAGTGTTGGTCGAGTATTAGTTAGCGACTACACGACAAAAGCTGATTTCGTAATGCCTGATGTGAACAAAATACTAGGGCCTAATAAATACGAAATAGTAAATCAAGACATTAGAGAAGGATTGCAAAATATTATTGTAGGTAAAGAAAATTATTCTAGCACACAAATTAAAGCTCAAATTTTCTTGGAAAGATTGAAAGAAGCGAGAAACGCTTTTATTAATGATTTTATCATGCCTCAAGTAAAAATACTTTCTCGAAAAATGGGATTTAAACAATACCCAACAGTGAAATTTCAAGAAGTGGATATTAAAGACGAAGTTCAATTTCAAAGAGTTATAACACGACTTCTGGAAATAGGAGTACTCTCTCCAGAGCAAGGTATGCAGGCGATAAGGACAGGTATTTTCCCTCATGCAGATGAATTAGAGCCAGCTCAAGAAAAATACTTAGATGACAGAGAGAAAGGTATGTACAATCCCTTAATTGGGGGAGTGCCTTTGGTTGAAGCTCCTGGAGCTGAAGAAGAGAGAGACCTCAAGGAAAAACAGATTAATAAATCCGCCAACCAAAAACAAGTGATTAAAACAGATCAACAGCAAAAAAATAACCCACCGAAAGAAGTTGGAAGACCAACGGGTGCTACAGCCAACCAACTATATTCAAGGAAAGATATTCAGTCTACCATTCAATCAATAGAAAAACTAAGATCTTTAGGTTTGTCAGAATTAAAATCAAAATTTAAAGTTAAAAGATTAAGTAAAGATCAAAACAATATTTTAGACAAGTTAATAGAGTCTGTTGTTGTATCCAACTTAAGTGAAGATTGGGAGGAAAGCATAAAAGCGTGCGTAAAAGACCCAGAAAGTATTGACAAGTTAACCAGCCTTCAAGAAATACTAGAAATATCAGCCAAGCATCAATTATCTGATTACCCGTCAGCAATTCTTTTTCACAGCAGAGAAAAACCTGTGTAGTGTAAAATATGAGAAAATATATAAATATAGATCTTTCTGAAATAATAAATGCTAAAAGTTTATTCTGTCCTGATTGTGGAAGTGAAGAATTGATTTCTGAGGAAATATGGGCTGAAGAAAAGAATAAAGGTAAAACTTTAAATAAGCCATTCAGAACTCCAAAGGGGCCTAAGAAATTTTCTGTTTATGTAAAGAATGACAAAGGGAATATTGTAAAAGTGAACTTCGGGGATCCAAACATGGAAATTAAAAGAGATGATCCTGCAAGAAGAAAATCTTTTAGAGCTAGGCATAACTGCGGAAACCCTGGGCCAAAATGGAAAGCTAGATACTGGTCTTGCAGGCAATGGCGAGGAGGTTCAAAAGTTGAAGGTTCTTTAGAGGAATTTACAGAACAAGATCTTGAAGATATTTTACTCGATGAAATGGACGAATCAGAAGGTAAGAAAAATAAACCTGGACTCTGGGAAAACATTAGAAGAAAGAAAAAAAGGATGGGAAAAAACTACAAACCAGCTAAACCTGGAGATAAAGATTACCCTGATGAAAAGTCTTTAAAAAAAGCTCAAAAAAACTCAAAAGAAAAAAAATAAAATGCCATACAAAAAAGGACGAAGATTGAAAGTTGGAGAGGAGTTTATTAAGATGGTGGAGTATAATACATATGGATTGAGGAGATCAGGTAATCACATGATCATAGAATGGATACTTTCGCATTTTGAATATGGTTATCATAAAAATGCAATTAAAAATGGTAAAGTAGGGCAACATGTTACTTGGTTGGGTGGTAAAATTGAGTTAAAGAAACCACCAGATGGGAAATATGATGTTTTAATTTCCTCGTATGAAGATGTCGCACCTACACATATTTTAGATAATGATATTATTATCCTTAGAGATTGGTATAATATATGGGCATCTAGGATAAAATCGAATAGAGATACTTGTTGGGGTGGTAAGTGTGATGAAATATATTTAAAGTATTGTATGTTATATGATAAATACCCTAATAAGTTCATTTTATATAATAAATTAGTTTCAGATAGTGATTATGCAATGAAGGTAGAAAATAGATTTGGTTGGTCACATAAAGTAGTACCTACTGGGTTGCCAAACTCTGGTATTGGTCATGGATCATCATTCACGCGTGGTAGTCTGAATATTAATGAGGTTAATGGTAGATATCATTCAATTGCAAAGTCAAATCCAAATAAATGGAAAGATGTCATTAAGAATGATGAGATTAATGAATATATGAGAAATATTTTTAACATAGATATAGTATGAGACATAGAGAACCTTTAAAATACATCACAAATGAATCTGTTTGTGTGGAAATTGGAGTTTGGAAGGGAGACTTTAGTAAGCAAATTTTAAATATGAATCCTAAAAAGTTAATATTGATTGACCCTTGGGAGTTCCAACCAAAATTTGCTGCTAGAATGTATGGAGGTAAAGTTGCTAAAAACCAAAAAGATATGGACGATATATACCATAAGGTTATGTTAGAAATAGGTAATGAATCTAACGTTGAGATAATGAAAGGTAAGTCTAATAGTGTGTATCTGTCGATTGAAGACAATACTATTGATTGGGTATATATTGATGGTAATCATGAATATGATTTTGTTTTGGAAGACTTAAGTAATTATTACTCAAAAGTCAAAAAAGGAGGGTTTATCACTGGTGATGATTATACTTGGAGAAATCCTAGAAGACAACTAACAGTTAAAAATGCAGTAACTGATTTTACAAGACAAATGGGTTTATCTGTTGAGATATTTGATGGTCAATTTATCATTAGGAAATGAAAAAAGGATGGGAAAAAACTACAAACCAGCTAAACCTGGAGGAACGAAGATTGAAAGTTGGAATGAACGAAAAAGAAATTCAATTTCTTTTAGAAACGACAAAAAACATTAATACTTACTTTGAATACGGATGTGGAGGTAGTACGGTTTTTGTATACGACAATTCTTCGGCAAAGGTTCGCACAATAGATACTAATAGAAAATGGTTGGATAAAGTTGAAAAAATAATTCAAGATGAAAAAAGATTCAAGTTTGAGCATATTGATTTAGGGCCCACCCATTCGTTTGGTTTCCCCGCCAATGAGGCAAGAAAAAATTTGTGGCCTACATACAGTCAAGCGATAAACAATGCAGAAGATATACCAGAGGTTGTATTAATAGATGGAAGGTTTAGAATAGCTTGCGCTCTAGCCACAATAAAATACTCTAAAGATATGGGGGTAGACCCAATCGTATTAATACATGATGCTAAAAGGTATTTATCTGAATTAACTTTGGAAAAAAAATATTTTAGTATAATTAAGAGGGTAGACTCGCTCTGTATGTTAAAGATTAGTGATGATATCGATTTATTAGAATTAAATAATGATTACGATACATACCGATACATTACAAGATAAAAGTTTTTCATTTTAAAAATAAAATTGTGTAACAATTACAACATTGTTATGAATTTTAAATATAAAACAAAGTTTTCTTCAGAAGTTAAAGCTTCACAAATTAAAAAAAATAAATTTTTACAAGAATCTATAGCTTCAATAAGTGATTTGTCTCCACTTAAAGAATTAATCAAAAGTGGTGATATAGATTATGATAAAAATATTGATATTGTTGGCTTAGCCTTTAATGGCGCGTTGATTAATAAATTTAATAGAAATGGAGATGGTATCGATACCACTACAGCTAAAAAGATTAAAGATTATTTTATCCATAAACCAACAAATATAGAACACAACAAAAAACAAATCGTAGGGCATATCATTTCTTCAGCTTTTTCTGATTTGCAAACTAATGAAATAATAACTGATATTGATAGTTATGGGCTTGATGTTTTTAATTTATCTTTCGGCTCTATATTGTATACTCATACTCATCAAGATTTTGGCGACATAGTTAAAAAATCAATAGATCCTCAAGATGAGTTATACATGAGTGTTTCTGCGAGTTGGGAACTTGGTTTTAATGATTATGTAATTGCTGTTGGTAGTGAAAACCTCAAAGAAGCTGAAATTGTTGAAGACCCAAAAGTAATATCTGAGTTATCAGAATTCCTAACTTCTTTTGAAGGAGAAGGAAAGATGGAAGATGGAACTCCTGTTTACAGGTTAGTTGTTGGAGAAGTTTATCCTTTAGGAATCGGATTCACAACTAATCCAGCTGCAGATGTGAAGGGTGTAATCTTGGCGGAGGAGAATGAAAATCAAGATAAAGACCTACACCAGGAAAAAGCTTCTGATAAAAAAAAATTAAAAAAAATTTCACAAAGCGAAAAAAATAATGTAACAGAGTCTATAAATATAATTTCTACAACTATGGAAAAAAAAGAATTAATGGAAGATTTTAAAGCTTTGCTTGAAGAAAAGATGCCTGAGCATAACTTTTCTCAAGAGGCTGTTGCTAACATTGGAAGAGTAATTGGAGATGCAATTAAATCCAAAAGTGAGCAATATGAACAAGAATTATCCGATCTTGCGAATCAAAAGAAAAGCCTTGATGAAGCGGAAGCTCGGATGAAAAAAGATATCGAAGAGCTTAAAACTCAGCTTGAAAACTCTGAAGCTAGTGTTGAGTCTCTAAAGAATGAAATTTTAGAAACGAAAAAGGATTCAGCATTCAATTCCAGAATGGAAGAAATTGAAGCGAATTATGACCTTTCTGATTCAGATAGAGAGCTTTTAGCTAAAGAAGTTGGATCTCTCGATATCGAAGATTCTTCGTTTGATGAGTATAAAGAAAAAATTTCTATAATGTGGGCTCATAAAAATAAAGAGTACATTGAAGCAAAAGAAAAAGAATTTCAAAAAAGATTGGAAGAAGAAGTTAAAAAACGTATCTCAGGAGAGAGCGAAGCTTCTTCAGAAGAATCTGAGGATGAAGTTGATGTGGAAGAAGCTTTGGCTAGCGCTAAAGAAGAAGAAGAAGTTATTCCAAATAACAACACTGAATCTTCAGAAGAGCCACAATCTTTAAGAGAAAAATTTTCAACAGCATTCGCTAAAGAAAATTTAACAATAACATTTTAACATTTAACAAAACAAAATCATGCATAAATTATTACCATTTAGACAATATGATGAAAATGACGTTATCGGTCTTTTTAACTTAGATGTGTCTTCACTTAAAGGTTCAAAATATACAGCTTTAAGTCCTGATGACATAACTTTCTCAAAAGGAGGTAACTGGAGTGGAACAGCTGTAGTAAATAACAGCAGTACTAAACTAACCCTTGGAGGTGACGAGCCTACCCGCACATATGATGATTACCTTGGTAAAATCGGCGGAAGCAATCAAGGGGAATACGCATTAAAGCAAGGAAGTTTTTATCCAACTGCAGCTCATGATGTTACTGTAGCTGCGGCTGACGCCCAAATTTTAGGAATTACATTGCGTGCTACAATGGCATGGGATGAAAATGATGAAAAGCTTCTTTATTACCCAGTAAAGAAAGATGAGTTTCAAGCCGTTCTCCCTGGAGAAACTGTGCCTGTAGCGACTCGTGGATTTTTCACAATAACAGTTGGACTAGCTGCTAGTGGAGCTGGAATTGTTGATGCAACAGAGTTAGGTGGCGCTTCAGCTATTGTACCAGGAGCTAATTTGCAGGCCGCTGCTGATGGAAAACTTGGAATTGCTGCTGCTGGTAAAGCTGTAGTTGGCAGAGTGCTTGCAACAGGAAAGAATGCAGGCAAGAATGTTGCTTTAGTTAAAATTGGATAATCAAAAAGAAAGATAACAATAATGAATATTACTTTAACAAGAACACAAGAACAAGTCGAGCTTATTAAAGCTATGGCTTCAAAGAACAGAAATGTCGCTCAAGAAGCTCAAGCTGCTGCTGCTGAATTTATTTCCCCAGTATTGGCTGAAGTTATAAACAACGCACCTTCTTTGAGTAACATGTTTAATAGTTTCTCTTTTAATGAGGATGATAACCCTTCTATTCCATTGGATCTTTACCATGACATTACAGATGAAGATTATATTGAGATTTATACTCAAAATACTCCTGGTGGATTGCCTTCAAACAACATTGCTCCAACACATAGTGAATTGAAATTCACAACCTATAGGTTGGAAACCGCTTTGGATTTTGATCGCAGATATGCTGCTCGCTCTCGTCTAGATGTAGTTAGCAAGACATTTTCTCGTTTAGCTCAAGAATTGATGCTTAAACAGGAAGTAACATCTGCCAACTTAATCTTAGGAGTTTTAGCTAATGCTCAATCTGAGTTTTCTTCAGGTGGATCTTCAAATAAAAAAGATCATGTTATTCAATCTGTAAATGCCGACCAATTCTTGCTCGCTGATGTAAATCGTTTGATTACTCATGCAAAGCGCATTAATACAGCTTGGAATAAGGGTACTCCAGTAACTCAAAATCGTGGAGTTACAGACTTACTTATTTCTCCTGAAATTATGGGTGAAATTCGTGCTATGGCTTACAACCCCATCAATACTCGTGGTCTTGATACTACATTAACAGTTAGCCCTCAGACTGCTGATGCTAGAGGTGGAACAGCAACAGATCCAGTAACAGCTGGAACAGTTTCAAGTACTGGCGCAGGTGTTATTCCTGCAACTGAGCAGATGCGTAACCAGTTATATTCTAATGCTGGGGCATCTGAGCTTTATGGAGTTTCCTTTACTGAGTTGAATGAACTTGGTGATGGTCAGAAATTCAATGATGTTTTTGCTACAGTAGCTACTGCAGCTAGTAAAAACTTTGGTCATGGAGGCTCAGCATTTGCGAGTGCTACTGATCAAATTATTATTGGTATTGATAGATCTAGAGAATCATTAATGAGAGCTGTAGCTCTTGACTCTGAAACAGGTCAAGAACTCAGACTTGCTGCTGATGATCAATACACCGTTCGCCAACAAAAGATCGGATATTACGGATCTATTGAGGAAGGAAGAATGGTTCTTGACTCTAGAGCTCTTACTGGTATTGTAGTTTAATACTTACAAAAAGTACTGGCTATTTTAAAAATCCACCCTTCGGGGTGGATTTTTTTATTCACAGATTTATTATAAAAGTGTAACCAAATACAATATTTCATGAAAAAAAGAAAAGCCAATACAAAAAAAGAATTAAAATACATTGATGGCAAAAGCCATGAAAACAGTAACTCAATTAATGGGGTGAGGAGTTTAGAAGATCTTATGCGCACACCAGGCACATATGAAAAATTTAAAAGCTCAAGTGAAGAAGAGTTTGATGAAAAAATAGCATCAATGTCTTTACCAGAGCTTCAATCCTTAGCTGTAGGAGCTGGCGTTTTCCCTTCTGGGAACAGAACAACGTTAAAAAATAAATTAAAAAAAGAGTTTAAGAAAGAAAAATTCTCTGGCAAAGGTAGGGTTTTTTCTAGTTCTGCGCCAATTCTAGATGAATCAAAATTATCTAAAGAGCAAAAAAAACTTTTTAACTTAAGTTAAACTTAATTATGAGATGAGTCAAATTCATGATATCGCTCGAAAAATATATTCTACAGAGTTTTATGACGATTCATCTAAAGATGGTGGAAAAAACTTAATCAACTCTATTTCTGCTTGGCTTGAGACGAATATAGGCCAGCTTAATATATTAATACATTCAGAATATCGGGTTACTGAAAACCTTGATGTTTGTCCTAGGTTAGGTCCAGAAGAAATAGCTATATTTATTCAGTTATATTTAAAAGAATATTATAAGCGAAAAAGTCAAGCTGTACTTAAGAATGTTACAGAAAGCGATGTCAGTACTGGCGAATCATCTTTTTCAATGTCTGATTGGATTGAACTGAGAGAAGGAGATTCTCAGATAAAAAGACAGTCATTAATTTCAACGCCTCAACAAAAAATTCAAGCAGCTCAAGCTTATAAAAGCATATCTGCAGAAGCTGACGTAAAAATAAAAGAGTTTGTTCAATATTATAATATATATAAATCTTTACCTAGACAAGTTCTTGAAGAAGGTTTTTCAGGAAAAGCTTCTTGTTTAAATAACAAACATGGATGCGAAACTGAAGAATATAAATGTTATACAAAAACTCAAACAGAAACAGTATTTTATACTCCAACAAAAACTCATGAGTGTCACGAGGGTCACACTCCAACGATAACTGAGACGGAAAAAAAAACTGTAGTTAAAACCAACACTGAGACAGAAACAGATACATCTACCAATACTGAGACTCAAACAGATACATCTACCAATACTGAGACTCAAACAGATACATCTACCAATACTGAGACTCAAACAGATACATCTACCAA
>Ga0129348_1000251_pt1 | contig 19042 bp, 21 predicted proteins | sample CPBDNA_4_FD_94424 | JGI IMG/M metagenome (GOLD analysis project Ga0129348, IMG submission 94424) | Freshwater to marine salinity gradient microbial communities from Chesapeake Bay, USA - CPBay_Sum_27_0.8_DNA | ecosystem: Environmental > Aquatic > Marine > Coastal | place: USA: Chesapeake Bay...
CCAAGAGCGAGCTTCCGCTGCCCACGCCGACTCCCACACCCACACCGACGCCGACACCGACCCCAACCCCGACACCGACCCCAACGCCCACCCCGAAGCCCACACCCACGCCCAAGCCCTCACCGAAAGCGACACCCAAGCCGAGCCCCAAACCCTCGCCCAAGAAAAGTCCGAAGCCATCACCCAAGCCCTCGCCGAAAGCCAGCCCGAAACCGAGCCCTAAGGCCTCGCCCAAGGCCACCCCCAAAGCCACTCCGAAGGCCACGCCGAAAGCGACACCCAAAGCCACGCCTAAAAAATCGGGCGAGTCCAGCGTGCCCAAGGCAGAAGCTGTCGGCAGCACGGCCGGTGCGTCCGGGACTTCGAACTTCGGCTGGTATCACGAAATGATCCACGACCGCTTTTTCGGAGTCTGGGATCAGCCCACCAGCATTGTCGGATCGGCCCAGTTCACCACGACCCTGAAAATCACCATCGCCTCCGACGGCCGCATCAGCAATTTCTCCATCCTGCGTTCCTCCGGCAATGTGGTCATGGACGAAAGCGTCCTCGCTGCCGCCCGACGGGTCGGCCGCATCGACGCCCCGCCCAAAGACCTCGCCAAAGGCGGATCCTATACCGTGAATATCAATTTCGAGTTGGATTAATGCCCCACTCGCAGGTTGACCTCGGGCGGCGGGAATCCTTTAATACGCGTTCCTCCCGCAACACATCCAAAACAGAAAAAACAAAACATGACTAAAATAGGTATCAATGGCTTCGGGCGTATCGGGCGCCTCGTTTTCCGCGCGATTGCGGAGCAGGGATTGCTGGGCAAGGACTTCCAAGTGGTCGCGGTCAATGACCTCGTGCCCGCCGACAACCTCGCTTATCTCCTCAAATACGACTCCACCCAAGGCGCCTTCAAAGGCACCGTGACCAGCGAGAAATCCTCGCCCTCCGTTGCCGAGGACGACGTGCTCGTGGTCGACGGGCAGAAAATCAAATGCCTCGCCGTCAAGGAAGGCCCCTCCGCCCTGCCGTGGAAAGAGCACGGCGTGGACATCGTCCTCGAGTGCACCGGCCTTTTCACCGCCGCCGACAAAGCCAAGGGCCACCTCGACGCCGGAGCCAAGAAAGTCATCATCTCCGCGCCGGCCAAGGAGGAAGACATCACCGTCGTCATGGGCGTCAACGACGACAAATACGACGCGGCCAAGCACAACATCATTTCCAATGCCAGCTGCACGACGAACTGCCTCGCGCCGGTCGTCTACGTCCTCCTCAAAGAGGGCTTCGGCGTCGAGGAAGGTCTCATGACCACCGTGCACAGTTACACCGCGACGCAAAAAACCGTCGACGGTCCCTCCAAGAAGGACTGGAAAGGCGGACGCGCCGCCGCGATCAACATCATCCCGTCCACCACCGGCGCCGCCAAAGCCGTCGGCCTGGCCATCCCGGAGATCAAAGGCAAGCTCACCGGCATGTCCTTCCGCGTGCCCACGCCGACCGTTTCGGTCGTCGATCTCACGGTGAAGACGGTCAAGGAGACCAGCTACAAGGACATCTGCGCGGCCATGAAAAAAGCCAGCGAGACCTACCTCAAGGGTATCCTCGAATACACCGAAGACGAGGTGGTGTCCTCCGACTTCATCCACAGCACGGCCTCGAGCATCTTCGACGCCGGTTCGGGCATCGAGCTGAACAGCCGCTTCTTCAAGCTGGTCAGCTGGTATGACAACGAGTGGGGCTACAGCAACCGCTGCGTCGACCTCCTCAAGAAGGTCGCGGCCAAACTGTAAAAGGCAAATTCACCGCGGCGCCCGGGGCAACCCGGGCGCCGTTTCCTTCTCCCGCAAAACCATGGGCAAATTCTCCTCTCTCCGCGATCTCGACTTCGCCGGCCAACGCGCGCTCATCCGCGTGGACTTCAATGTCCCGCAGGACAAAGCGACCGGCGCGATCACCAACAACCAGCGCATCGTCGCCGCGCTGCCGACCATCAAGCACGTGCTCGACCACGGCGGATCGGTCGTGCTGATGAGTCACCTCGGACGCCCCAACGGCGCGAAAGTGGACAAATTCACCCTCCGGCCCGTGGCCGCGGAATTGGAAAAACTTCTCGGCCGGCCGGTGAAGTTCGTCGCCGAGTGCTCCGGCCCGGCGGCGGAAGAAGCCTGTGCCGCGCTCAAGCCCGGCGAGGTGGTCCTGCTGGAAAACCTCCGCTTCCACATCGAAGAAGAGGGGAAAGCGAAAAAAGAAGACGGGTCCTCAGTCAAAGCCGACCCCGCCCAAGTCGCCGCCTTCCGTGCCAGCTTGAGCAAGCTCGGCGATGTTTACATCAACGACGCCTTCGGCACGGCCCACCGGGCGCATTCCTCCATGGTCGGTGTCGACCTCCCGAAAAAGGCCGCCGGCTTCCTCATGGAGAAGGAACTCAATGCCTTCGCCGCCGTGCTCGAGCACCCGCAGCGTCCGCTCCTCGCCATTCTCGGCGGGGCCAAGATCGCCGACAAAATCCCGCTCATCACCAATCTCATCGAGAAGGCCGACGAAATCATCATCGGTGGAGGTATGGCCTACACCTTCAAGAAGGTGCTCGATGGCATGGAAATCGGCGGCAGCTTGTTCGACGCGGAAGGCGCCAAAATCGTGGCCGACTTGGCCGCCAAAGCCAAAGCGCGCAACGTCAAGCTGATCTTCCCAGTCGACTACGTCTGTGCCGACGCCTTCTCGGCCGATGCCCACACGCAAGCGGCCGACGATACCACCGGCATCCCGACCGGATGGGAAGGCCTCGACGCAGGGCCGAAATCCATCGCGCTCTACCGCGAGGCCATCCTGCGCGCCAAGACGATCATCTGGAACGGCCCTCCGGGGGTCTTCGAATTCGACAAATTTTCCGGTGCGACCAAAGCCATGGCCGAAGCCGTGGCCGAGGCCACGGCCAACGGCGCGACCACCGTTGTCGGCGGCGGCGACACCGCCACGGCAGCCAAGAAATTCGGCGTGGCCGACAAAGTCAGCCACTGTTCGACGGGTGGCGGAGCCAGTTTGGAATTCCTTGAGGGCAAAGTCCTTCCGGGTGTCGCGGCGCTCGAGGCCTGACCGGCCCCTTGCCCCGCCCGCCATGCGACCCTACGCTTGAACGATCCCAACGCCGGCCTCCCCGCGGGGCCGCCCACGAGATGCGCAAATTCCTTCATCGGCAACAGTTGGTGAAAAAAGGCCTGGCCTGCGGCAAATCGCGCCGCACGGTCGAGGACAGCCCGTGGCGCGAAGCTTTGGCCTGCGGTTGGCTGCCGCGCCTCGTGGTCTTCGTTCTCTTCGCGGTCGGACTCGGCTTCCTCATTTTCACCGGCGGACCCCAAGAGGAGCCGCTCAAGAAATACCTCATCTGCCTGCTTGTCTTCGCCATTTCCATCGCGCAGCTCTGGGTCAATCACCCGCAGGCCTTCTACCGCAACTCCAGCCTCGCGCTCATCTACGGCATTCTCCTGACCCAGTTGGCCACGATCAAAGGTCTGCTCGTGCTGGCCGACACCGGGCGCATCGACCTGCAGTTGCTGCCCATGCTCATTCCCTACGCGTTTGCGCCGCTTGTCTTTTCCGTGCTGCTCGGACGCCACCTCGGTCTCTTCGGCGCGGTCGTGGCCAGCTTGTGGGGCGCCTTTTTGATGCCGGTCATCGACACCGTCTTCCTCGTCATCTCGCTTATTTCCGGCGTGGTCGCCGTGCTTTTCACCCTGCAGGTCCGCCGTCGCAGCCAGTTGATCCGGGCGGGCGTGTATGTCGGCCTGGCCGTCTGGCTCCTTGCAGCCATCTTCGGGCAAATCGGCCCGCGCCTCATCACCGAGCCCCATCTCACCGACTGGGCCATGGTCGGGTGGCAGACCCTCGCCGCCTTCGGGGTCGGCGTCGGCACGGCGATCCTCGTCAGCGGCATCCTGCCCGTCCTCGAACACATTTTCGGCATCACCACCGACATCTCGTGGCTCGAATCGGCCGACCTCAATCACCCGCTGCTCAAGCGCATGACCCTCGAGGCGCCGGGCACCTACCATCACAGCCTCGCTGTGGCCAATCTCGCCGAAGCCGGTGCCGAGGCCATCGGGGCCAACCCGACCATCTGCCGCGTCTGCGCCTATTTCCACGACATCGGGAAGTTGGTGAAGCCCGAATATTTCACCGAAAACATGGCCGGCGGCGTCAACCCGCACGACGACCTCGCGCCGTCCATGAGCGCGCTCATCATCATTTCGCACGTCAAGGAAGGCGTTGATCTCGCGTTGAAAAACAACCTCAACGACCTCGTGGTCGACGTCATCCGCGAACACCACGGCAACTCGTTGGTGCGGTTCTTCCACGAGCGCGCCCAACGCCAAGCCGAAGACGCACGCCTCGGCGGCAAGATCATGAACCTCCGTGCCGAGGACGTTCCCGCCGTGCAGGAGGAAAATTTCCGCTATCCCGGACCCAACCCGCAGACGAGGGAAAGCGGCATCATTTGTCTCGCCGACGCGGTGGAAAGTGCCTCGCGCAGCCTGAAACGCCCGACACCCCAGCGCGTCGAGGACCTGGTCGATGAAGTCATCGAGCGCAAGATGGACGAAGGCCTGCTCGACGAATGTCCGCTCACCCTCGCCGATATCAACAAACTCGCCGCCAGCTTCCGCTTCACCCTCCTCAACATGATGCACAGCCGCATCGCCTATACGCAGGAGGAGGAGAAAGCCGACAAAGCCGAGGCCGAAGCCAAAGCCTTGGCTTAAGCGAAGGATTCGCGGCTTACCCGGCCTCGGATAGCTTCTGGCTTGGACCGCCCCGCGGTTCGGCTTAAGCAAAGCCCATGAGCGCCGCGCCCGAGTTGGTTTGGATCAACCGTCAGCGCGCGGTGCGTCCGCGGCAATTACGTCTGGCGGATGTCCGGACCGCCGTCGAGCGGGCCTGGCCGCAGGTGCTCGAGGCGGAATGCCGCGGATCGGTCCTCCGCCGCTTGCCGGAAATTTCTTTCGTGCTGATCTCCGACGCCCGCATCGCGGCCCTTCATGACGAATTCATGCACGATCCGACGCCGACCGACGTCATCACTTTCCGCCACGGTGAGATCGTCATGAGTGCCGAAACCGCCCGGCGCGAGGCACGCCGACGCGGGCTCCCCTTGCCGGAGGAAATCGTACGCTATGCCGTGCATGGATTGCTGCACCTCGCGGGATGGTCCGACGGCGATCCCGGCGCGGCCGCGGATATGCACGTTATGCAGGAAAAAATTTTGCGCCGCGCCCTGCGTGGTTTGTGCTAAATTCCACCATGCTTCGTCCCGTGCCCGTTGCCGATCCCGCCGCGGAAATCGCCTCGTGGTGGCGCCTCGTCGAGTTGTGCCTTCCGTCGCACGATGAATGTGGCGCGCTGACTTTCGCGCCCTCCGGCGCGGAAACGCTCGAGGCCGATTGGGCCAGCTGGGTGGCGCGGACCTTTTTGCCGGTTCTGCATCCGTCGCTTCTCGCTTTGCAAAATGCGGCGGCTGCGCAGGACGGTGTCCGCCTGATCGCCGAAGACAACTCGTTTGGGGCGGCGTTGCCGGACGATGCCGCCCGACGCAGCCTGACCGCCGGACGCCATCTGCTCCTGACTTTCCAGCCACCGCAGGGGGCCCGCTTACTCGAGCGACTGCGCGAGGCGGCTGTGACGGACCGGGAGACCGGTCATCTCGCCACGGTCTTTGCAGCACGCGGGCACGTTTTCCACCTGCCCTTCGTGCAAGTGGTCGGCGCACTCTTGTTGGCCGAATGCGTTCTGGGGGCCGATGCGGCGGGCGTGACCTTGCCGGCCGGACGCACCATCGCCCTCATGCAGGGTGCGATGGATTCCATGGCGGCCGCACCGGCGGTGCAACTGCTGGCGGTATGAGCCAGGTTGGGGTCATCACCGAGATCGAAACGCGCGACGAAGATGCGCTGGACATGCCTTGGAATGTCGTGGTGCACAATGATCCGGTGAACCTCATGTCTTATGTCACCATGGTTTTCCAGCGGGTGCTCGGCTTCCCGCGCGACAAGGCGACCAAACACATGCTCGAGGTGCATCACAAAGGGCGTTCACTCGTCTGGTCCGGCGGCCGTGAGCGCGCCGAGGCCATCGTCGAGCAGCTTCACGGATATCTCCTGCTCGCCACCATCGAACAGGCGGAGCTCTGAACCATGCGTTTCCGCCGCGCCTCGGCTGATTCGTGGGAACTCCGCGAGATCCATCCGCTCTTCGCTTCTCTGCTGGTGGAATTGCCCAAGGTGGCCTCGCGACACAAGAAAGCGCAGGCCAGGATCTACCCCGACCCGACCGGCGGCGAGGGTGATGCGCAGCTGCGGCGCGACTGGAAAGAGCATGTGCGCCCCGAACTCGAGCGCCTCTTCGCCACCAGCCGCGATCGGGTGGCCCGCGATGTCGAAGGACTCGGACACAACGGGCAGGGTAACAAGCTGGTCATTCCCGGCGACCACCTCGACGCCTGGCTCAACGCGCTCAATCAGGCGCGGCTGGTCATCGTGGAGGAAAACCGGTTCTCCGAGTCCGACCTCGATCACCGCGAACCGCCCGATCTCGCCACGCGTCGCGGGCTTTCGTTGCTGAAGATCCATTTCTACGCGCACCTGCAGGAACTTCTTCTCGAGGCCGTTGGCTGACCCATGCCCGCGGCCGAGACCACCGAGGCCATCCTCCTGCGCCGCGTCCGCTTCGGCGAATCGAGCTACGTTCTGATCTGGCTCTCGCCCGAACATGGCAAAGTCCGCACCGCGGCGCGCGGCACGGCGAAGAGGGACAGCAAACTGCGGGGCCGGCTTGACTTGTTTTACCACGCGGAAGTGCAGTTTGCGGCCGGACGCAAATCCGACCTCCATTCCCTTCGCGAAGTGAGGCTGCTCGAGACATGGGAGGGATTGCGCGGGAATTACGCCCGTCTGCTCGCCGCCTCCTATTTCGCCGAACTCTGCGACCTGCTCTCCGAACCCGACCACCCGGCACCGGATCTTTTCGATTTGCTGCGCCGTGCCCTCCGGCATCTCTGCGACAACAACCCCTCGCACCGCTCGGTCGGGTTTTTCGAGTCCGAGGCGTGCCGCCTGCTCGGCTTGGGGCATGCCGACAACGCGATCGGGGCCATCGAGGCCCATGTCGGACGCGTGCCCGCCAACCGGCGGCGCTTGGCGGAAGCGATCGGCTGAGGGTTCGCCTTTGCAATGTTGCTGTCGGCTTGCCCCGACAATAACCTTCGTGGATGGCGAGTCCCGCCTCTCCAAAATCCCCCGGATTTGTCGAACGGGACCAGGCAGCCTTGTCGATGGAAGTGGCAGGCGACCATGCATCCTCGCGCGGCGACGGGCGCGAAGCGCTTTCCTGCTGGAGTGAAGCGCTGGAAATCCTGACCAGCCGCGACCGCACCGCCGAAGCCGCCCGGGTCGCTTCCAAAATGGCCATGACCGAGGAGAACCTCGGCGAGTCGGAATCCGCCTGTGTCCATTACGCCCAAGCCGCCGATCTTTACAAACTGTCCGGCGACCTCGCCCGCGTGCCCATGTGCCTCAACAATATGGCCATGCTGCGCAAGCTTGCCGGGGACCCGGAGGAAGCCTCCGTGATCCTCTTGCGGGCCCTCGATGAAGCGTCCCGCTGCCACGGTTCCGTGCACGGCGAAACCGCCCTCATCGCGACCAACCTCGGCGCCGTCCTCTGCGAATGCGGGGACCTGCTCGGCGCCGAACAGCGCCACATGCAGGCCCTCGGTCTGCGGGAGCAACTCTTCGGCCCGAATCACCCGGAGGTCGGACTCAGCCTCGGGCACCTCGCCGTCATCCACCAAATGGCGGGCGATCACGAACGCGCCCGCAATTTCTATACCGCCGCCCTCGAAATCCTCGACCAGTTCCCGCAACTCCACGAAGCCGAACGCAGCATCCTCCGCGAAAACCTTGAAAGCCTGTAGTCGCGCGGCAACCCCGCTCCGCCTCCCCGCTGCGCCTCCGACCAGCCGCAGGAAGAGTGTTTCCACGTTGTAAGCTGTGCTGGTAAAGCACATATTGACTTATTGCAATAAGTCAATATGTTGTCGGTCATGTCTTCCAGAGACCGGGGAAGGGCGCGGATGGTGTCCGGGTTGGCCAACCACCGGCGCATCGAGATCGTCCGGCTGTTGCAACGGCACACTTCCCTCTGTGTGGATGAGGTCGCGGCACTGTGCAAAGTCAGCCAACCGACGGCCGTGGAGCACGTGCGGCGACTCCATGAGTCGGGCCTGATCACCAAGAAATCCAAGGGCCGGCGCGTTATGCTGTCGGCAACGAAATCAGCCGCCACCCTGCTGCGCACGGTCGATTTGCTGTGGGACGCACGCGATTGACGTATTGACTTATTGCAATAAGTCAATACGCAGCAGCGGTCAGGCTGAGGGGGGCGGCAAACGGAGGGGCCATTAGTAGGGAACTTGCAGGGAGCGTAGTTGGAGGGTGACCCATTTGCCGCGGCGGGAGATGGCTTCAAGCTGGAAGCCGCGGGGCAAGAAGCTTTCGAGTGTTTCGTTTTCCTGCGATCGGAGGATGCCGGAGAGGATGAGGCAACCGCCGGAGCGGACGGCGGCAGTGATTTGCGGGGCAGCGAGGCGGAGGATTTCACTGAAAACGTTGGCGACGACGACGGGGTGGCGCTGCCGTGGTTTCCATTGCAGGAGATTTTTCTTCGTCAGATTGGTGCGACGGCTGCGGTTGCGGCGGATGTTGGCGCGGGCTGCTTGGACTGCGCGTTCGTCATTGTCGAATGCATCCACTTTCTTCGCGCCCAGCTTTTCCGCGGCAATGGCCAGGATTCCGGAACCGGTGCCGATATCGAGCATGGTCCAGTCTTCGCCGGCCTGCGCGGCTTCGCGATGGAGGAAGCGCAAACACGCGGCGGTGGTGGCGTGTTCGCCGGTGCCGAAGGCCATGGCGCCCGCGATGCGGAGCAGAATGCGGGGTCGCGGCTTGGCCTCGGGCCATTTTCCGTGGACATCGATGACTGCGAGGTCAGCGGTGATCCTCAACGGGCGGCGCGGCGCGTTAGCGCGGGTGGCGATGGCGACGGTGTCGATGCGCTCCAGCTTGCCGCCGAATTCTTTGGTCAGCGCGCGGAGCATCCGGTCCGGTCCGTAAACCTCGAGGCGCAACAGTTTGGTTCCGGGACGGCTGTGGACAACCAAACCGGTGCCGGCCACGGCAAGGCGCTCGCGCCAAGCCTCCTCGTGTGTGGCCGAGGCATGGCGCACCCATCGCCGGATGTGGCGCGGAGAGCGGACCTTTGCCATGGCACCAAGCTGGATTTATTTTCTTCGCCGCTCAAGCGTCGTCCGGATAGGTTTGGACCCATGATCAAATCTTACGCGCAATGGATCGCCGGGCCCGCCGGCGAGTGGCTCAAGGATGTCGGTTTGCTGGTCCTCCGAGTCTGGTTGGGCCTTTCGATGCTGTTGCTCCACGGTTGGGGCAAGGTGCAGGGCATGGCTGACAAAGCGGGCTCCTTTCCCGATCCGCTGGGGGTCGGTTCGGCCATGAGCCTCAATCTTGTGGTCTTCGCCGAGGTCCTTTGCGCCGTCCTGCTGGTCTTCGGTTTGGCCGCGCGCTTTGCTCTCATCCCGTTGGTCATCACCATGGCCGTGGCGTTTTTTGTCATCCATGGCGGACGTCTCGTCGGCGAGGGGAACGGCGAAATGGCCTTCATTTACCTCGGCGGCTTCGTCGCCCTGCTCATTGCCGGTCCGGGGCGTTATTCCTTCGACCACTACATCCTGCGGGCTTTCCGCGGAAACGACTGATCTTACGGCCGGCTGAGCCCGCCGGCCCATCGGACCATGCACGAGTTTTCCTACCGCGACGGCGAATTGTCTTGCGAGGGGGTATCCCTCGAAAAATTGGCCTCCCAACACGGCACACCTCTCTACGTTTACAGCGCCAAGACGATCCGCGATCACTACCGCCGGCTCGACGAAGCGCTGGCCGGACTCGATCACCGGGTGTGCTTTGCCATGAAGGCGAATTCAAATCTCGCGGTGCTCGATCTGCTGGCCCGCGAGGGAGCGGGTTTCGATATTGTTTCGGGCGGTGAGCTTTTTCGCGTGCTCAAGGCGGGCGGACGGGCCGACGCTTGCACCTTCGCCGGGGTGGGTAAGACGCGGGAGGAAATCGAATACGCGCTCGAGCAGGGAGTCTATTCGTTCAACGTCGAATCGGAGCCCGAGTTGGAATTCATCAACGAAGTGGCCGGCGCGATGGGCAAGAAAGCGCCGGTGGCCCTCCGGGTGAATCCCGATGTCGACGCGCAGACCCACAAATACATTTCGACGGGCAAGAGTCACAATAAGTTCGGTATCGGTATCGACCGCATTCTCGGCGTTTATGCCGGGGCGGCAAAGTTGCCGCATTTGCGCATCCGCGGCATCCAGACCCACATCGGATCGCAGATCCTCGAAACCAAACCTTTCGTCGAGGCGCTCGCGAAACTCGTTCCGATCGCGGAAGAACTGAAGTCACTTTACGGCATCGAGTTCTTCAGCATCGGTGGCGGTGTCGGGATCATTTACCACGGCACGCTGGAGAGCGGTGCCCCGGACTGGTGGAAGCGGGCCGAGGCCGACGGCGGCAAGCGCATCGCGTTCGATGATTACGCCCGGGCGGTTGTGCCTCTGCTCAAGCCGCTCGGTCTGAAAATTCTGCTCGAGCCCGGACGCAGCCTCGTCGGCAACGCGGGGGCCATGCTGGCCGGCGTTGTCTATGTGAAGCGCACGCCGGCCAAGACCTTCGTCATTACCGACTCGGGAATGAACGATCTTATCCGTCCCGCCCTCTACGAAGGACACCACGAAATCGTGCCGCTCAAGGAACCCGCTCCCGGTGCTCCTCGCGGTCCGGTCGACGTGGTCGGTCCGGTTTGCGAAAGCGGAGATTTCTTCGCTCAGGATCGCGAATTGCCCGAGGTGGCGGCGGGGGACCGCATCGCCCTGCTCAGTGCCGGGGCTTACGGCTTTGTCATGGCTTCGAACTACAACTCGCGCCGCTTGCCGGCGGAAATTCTCGTCGACGGCGACAAAGCCGAAGTGGTGCGCGAGCGGCAATCGTGGGATGACTTGATCGCGGGCGAGAAACTTCCCGGTTGATGCGGCACCGCCCGTGTCCGTTCCTGTAGCGGCGCTCTGTGAGCACCGGACCATAAATCATGCAATGCACCGATGCTCACAGAGCGCCGCTGCAAGGGGTCATCTTGACGGCAACTCCAGCGGACGGGCCACGAAGATCCCAGCGTGCTTGCTGAATTTTTTCAGGTAGTCGCTCAGGCGGTCGTCGAGGACGACTTTGCGGTGGTTTTTCGAGGCGTGGAGGAAGCGCAGGACGCCGTTCTTGTCGCGCGAGGCCAGCCCGACATGCGAGGTGTAAGTCCCGTGCCACGTGGTCACGATGCAGATGATGTCGCTGTTGCGCAGTTTCGATTCGATGTGCGGCACCTGCGACTTCGGGATGTAGGTGATGCCGCGGCGGGAGAGTTCGTTTTCGATGCGGATGAATTCGGGCACCATCGAGGGATCGGCGCGGAGTTGGCGGTAAAGGTTGGGCTTTTCGCCCATGTAGGCCATGCGGCGGTGGAGTTTCTTGCCGCCGAGTGAAGGAGTGATGTCCTTGACCAGCCCGCGTCGCTCGTTGTCTTGGATCCAATCCTCGAGGTGGTGCAGGCGCGAGTCAAAGCGTCCGGTGCAGCGGCCGCCGCGGTAGCGGTCCAATTCGATGAGCCGCAGCATTTCCTGCGGCGAGTAGGGCGGGGGATGCAGGGCGACGAGGCGTCCCATGCACAGGGCGATCTCGAAAAGCGTCCAGCAGTCCATGCCCTTCATGTTGACCGAGGGCGCTTCGATGGTGTCGTGCAGCTCCAGGGTGTAGTTCACGTAGGGCGTGCCGCGCAGGGCGAGGGCGAATTTGTTGACCCGCTCCCCGAGCGGAAGTTTGGCCCAGCCTTCGCGGTAACCGCGATTCATCAGCTGCTGGAATTTCTCCTGGCCGATGAACGTTTTGCTCATCGGCAACCCGGCCGCCGGAGCCGCCGCGGGAGCCAAGGCAAGAAGCAGCAAAAAGACAACGAGACGGCGCATCGGGTGAATATAGCAGCGGTTGACCGACTCTCTACAAACTTATGCCCGCGCGGGCCAAGGCAGCGGCCATCACGGCGTAGCCCGCAGCGGTTGCCAAGCAGGCCACGGCCAGCGCGGCATAGAACCCGATCTTGGGCAGAAGCCAAGGCAGGAGCACGAAGAACAGGAGGCTGGGCAGCACGAACCAGAAAACGCTACGGGAGAAGTCCGCGATCTTGACCGTGTCATGCGTCTCGAACCACATCCAGCCGATGGCCAGCAGCGAAACCAGCGGCAGGGAAGCGATCAGTCCGCCGAGGAACCCGGTGCGCTTGGAGATCTCACTGATGACCACGATGAGGGCGGCGCTGACGAAAAGTTTGACCAGATAGAAAGCCATGGGGAGCCCTTTACCGCCGCGACCCGGTCTTGCCAAACCGATTCGGCTGTGATTTGCTTCCTACCCGCCCAGCGAAAGGGGTCATAGCTCAGTTGGTAGAGCGCCTCAATGGCATTGAGGAGGTCTGGGGTTCGAATCCCCATGGCTCCATTCCCCCTTCCGGAGCCGACGTCATTATTCGGTCGCCGGCTGAGCTTTGGCCAAGTTGTCCAAGGCGGAGAAGTCGATGGCGCGGGCGCAGGCTTGCAGTTTGGTCGGGTCGATGTTGCGTCCTTCGACCTCGACGATGAAGCGGTTGCCGACGACGACGGTGATGGTGCCGGAGCGCGAGGCGTTGGTGTATTTCTCGAGCGTTTTGAAGCCGCTTTGTTCGGTGGTCCGCTCGTAGCCGTGGTCGCCTTCGCTGTCGACTTCGGTTTGCATCCAGCCGAAGCCGGCCAGGGCGCCGAAGGGCCCCATGGCGGCGAGGTCGGTGATGTTGATCTCCACCCGCGGTCCTTCGCCGTCGCCATATTCGCCGGTGGCTTGCACCACATTGGCCCCGAAGGCGCCCGTTTTCTCGCCGCGGGCGTTGGTGCGGCGGAGGCCGTCGGCGTCGGCCGGCAGCATGGCTTTTAGTTCCCCGGCACCGACCGGTTTTTGCGCGCCGAGGGCGGCAAGCGGGTTGTTGGAGTCGTCTCCGAAGGACTGGAGCATCTTGGAGAAAGCGGCCATGGCATCCTTGGCGTCGGCGGGGATGGCCGGAACGGTCTGGGCCACGGCCCAAGTTTGCGAAGCGGCGAGGAAAAGCGGGAGGGCGGTCCGGATTTTCATGCGATGGCAAAATTAAGCCGCCCGCCCCCGGCGGCAAGCTCCAACAGGGTGTGATTTCCTTTGCGGCAGCCCGTCGGGCGGATAATCTGGAGGTTTTCCCGGACCCGATCCGGAGGCAGGCATGATCAATTTCATCATCAAGAAAATCGTCGGCTCGAAGAACCAGCGCGAGATCAAGCGCATGATGCCGATTGTCCGCAAAATCAACGAGTTGGAGGAGCAATACCGGTCGCTCTCCGACGACGATCTGCGGGCCAAGACGGCGGAATGGAAGGCGCGCATTTCGGCCATCGAAGACTACAAAGAGCAGCAGAAGGCGCTCGACGAGGTCCTGCCGGAGGCGTTCGCGGTGGTGAAAAACACGGCCCGCCGTCTCTGCGGGCGCACTGTCAATGTGGTCGACCATCCGATCGAGTGGCAGATGGTCCACTTCGACGTCCAGCTCATCGGCGGCATGGTCCTGCACAGCGGGCGCATCGCCGAAATGGCCACCGGCGAGGGCAAGACGCTCGTCGCCACTTTGCCCCTTTATCTCAATGCACTGGCCGGCCGCGGCGCGCATCTGGTCACGGTCAACGACTACCTGGCCCGCCGCGATGCCGAGTGGGTCGGGGAAATCTACCGCTTTCTCGGGCTGACCGTCGGCGTCATCCAGCACGACCAGCCGCCGGATGTCCGCCGTGCGCAATACGCCTGCGACATCACCTACGGGACGAACAGCGAATTCGGCTTCGATTACCTGCGTGACAACGGCATGGCCACCTCGAAAGAACAGCAGGTGCAGCGCGGTCACTACTTCGCCATCGTCGACGAAGTGGATTCCATCCTCATCGACGAGGCCCGCACGCCGCTCATCATCAGTGGACCGGCCACCGTTTCGACTCATCAATACGACCGCTTCAAACCCCTCGTCGAGCAGCTCGTGCGCAAGCAGACCATGCTTTGCAACCGCCTCGTCACCGAGGTGAAAGAGTTGATGGAAAAAGGCGACGACGAGGCGGCCGGCCGCTCTCTTTTCAAAGTCAAACTCGGCGAGCCGCGCAACAAAGGTCTCTTGCGACTGATGGAAGAGCCCGAGATGCGCAGGCTGCTCGACAAGGCGGAACTCTCTTTCTACCAGGACACCAACAAAGAGGCCCTCGTGGCTTTGAAGGAGGAGCTTTTCTACACGATCGAGGAACGCCAGCACGAGGCCGACCTCACGGAGAAGGGGCGTTCGTTCATGAACCCGGACGATCCGGATGCCTTCGTCCTGCCCGATCTGATCAACGAATTCACCGACGTCGATCTGGACGCCACGCTCTCGGACAAAGACAAGATCGAGGCCAAAGCCAAGAAGCAGCAGCATTTCGACGCGCAAGCCGAGCGCATCCACAACATCTCGCAACTCCTCAAGGCCTACTGCCTCTACGAGAAAGACGTCGAATACGTCGTCGAGGAGAATAAAGTCATCATCGTCGACCAATTCACCGGCCGCAAAATGCCCGGTCGCCGCTGGAGCGACGGGCTGCACCAGGCGGTCGAGGCCAAGGAGGGTGTGCAGATCGACCGCGAGACGCAAACCCTGGCGACCATCACCATCCAGAATTACTTCCGTCTCTACGAAAAGTTGGCCGGCATGACGGGCACGGCCGAGACTGAGGCCAACGAATTTCACGACATCTACGGACTCGATGTCGTGGTCATCCCGACCAACCGCGTGGTGGCGCGCAAGGACTCGAACGACCGCATCTACAAAACGCGCCGCGAGAAATACAACGCGGTCATCGAGCAAATCAAAAAGCGGCACGCGGAGAAGCAGCCCGTTCTCGTCGGCACCGCCAGCGTGGAGTCCTCCGAACTTTTGAGCCGCATGCTCAAGCGCGAAAAGATCCCGCACAATGTGCTCAACGCCAAATTCCACCTGCAGGAAGCTGAAATCGTTTCCCGCGCCGGACAGCCCGGCACGGTGACCATTTCCACGAACATGGCGGGCCGCGGCACGGACATCAAACTGGGCTCCGGTGTCCAGGACGTCGGCGGCCTGCACGTCATCGGCACCGAACGCCACGAATCGCGCCGCATCGACCGCCAGCTGCGCGGACGTTGCGCCCGCCAAGGCGACCCCGGCAGCTCGCAGTTTTTTGTCAGCTTCGAGGACGACCTCATGCGCAATTTCGGCGCGGCCGACCGCATGACCAAGATCATGGAGCGCTTCGGCATGGAGGAGGGCGAAGAGCTGGAGCACCCGTGGCTCAACAAGAGCGTCGAGACCGCCCAGAAACGCGTCGAGCAGCGCAACTACATGATCCGCAAGCGCACGCTCGAATTTGACGACGTGATGAACCAGCAGCGTGCGGTCATCTACGGCTACCGCAACGACGCCATCGAGACCGACGACCCGCGGGCCATGGTCTATGAGGTGATCGACGAGATGGTGCCGAAAAAAGTCGAGGAGCTGCTCGCGCCGGGCGAGCAGGGCGAGCCGGATTACGAAGACTTGCTCCAGTGGGTGAACCAGACGTTCCCGTTGGGCCTGAAAAAAGACACCGCGCAATTCGAGACGCGCACGGTCGAGGAAAACGGCAAGTTTCTCGTCGAAAAAATCAAAGCAGCCTACGAATTGAAAGCCGGCCACGAGCAAGGCGACGCGCTGAAAATGCTCGAGCGCTACATCATGCTCAACGCCATCGACCGCCTCTGGCAGGAGCATCTTTATGCCATGGACGGACTCCGCGAGGGCGTCTACCTGCGCGCCTACGGGCAGAAGGACCCGCTCGTCGAATACAAAAGCGAGGCCTACAAAATGTTCGTCGAGTTGATGGACCGCATTCGCGGCGAGGTGTTGGCCAACCTTTTCCGCAGCACGACGAACCTCGCGTCCTTCGAGACCTTCCTTTCGCAATTGCAGCAGAAACTTTCCGGCGGCGAGTCGCCGGACGGGTCAGCGGGGGTGCGTTCACCCGCCCCGCAAGCGGCGGCCGAGCAGAGCGAGTTGAAGATCGAACTTCCGGTCCGGCGCGACACCCCGAAGGTCGGCCGCAACGAACCGTGCCCCTGCGGCAGCGGGAAGAAGTTCAAGGCCTGCTGCGGGCGGAAGGCGTAGGGGCGTTGTTTCTTTTTGTAGCGGCGGTCTATGACCGTCGGAACCACTTAAAAGAAAACAGGCACCGACGGTCATAGACCGCCGCTACACCTCAGGAATGGAGGTGTTCCATGGTCACGCGTTTGCCCAAACGCGTGAGGATGTCCCATGTGATGGTGTCCGCCCATGCGGCGACTTCATGGACGGTGATTTGACCGTCGCCCTGTTGACCAAAGAGCACGACCTCCTCGCCGGGGGCGATGTCGCGGGGGAGGTCGGTCACGTCGACCATGAACTGATCCATGGTGATGCGGCCGAGGATCGGACAGCGTTGGCCGCGGATCAGCACTTGCGCGCCCTTGTTCGACGTCTGGCGCGGGTAGCCGTCGGCGTAGCCCATGGCCAGGGTGGCGATGCGCATGGGCTTTGGCGTGATGAAGTCGCGTCCGTAGCTGATCCCGCGTCCGGGGCCGACATCGCGCACCAGCGTGATGCGCGTTTTGAGGGTTAGGACCGGTTTGAGTATTTTTTGGAAGGCGGGGAGGGGAGAAACGCCGTAGAGGGCGAGCCCGGGCCGGACGCGGTCGGCGGCGTATTGCGGACGCTCGAGCGAGGCCGCGCTGTTCAAAGCATGGAATTTCGCCTCGGGCAAAATCGGGCGCAGCTGCGCGACAAGCTTGTCCCACGCCTGCAGTTCGTCCTCCGTGAAATCCGGATCGCTGTCCGCCACCGGGAGATGGGTCGAGACGCTTTCCACTTCGATGTTCCCGATCGAAGCGATCTCCTTCGCTGTGGTTAAAGCCTCTTCCTGCCACACGCCGATGCGGCCCATGCCGGTGTCGATGCAGAGATGGATACGCACCGGCTTGCTCTCGGCCAGACGCGCGTAGGCCTTGGCTTCGGCGAGGCTTGAGACGACGGGAATGAAGTCCTCTGTCACTACTGCTTCGCGCTCCGCGGGCAAACACGGACTCAAAAGTAAAATGTCTTTCTCCGGCACCACCGCCCGCACCGCACGCGCTTCCGCGAGCGTGGCCACCCCGAATTGCTCGGCGAAGGGAGCGAGCGTCTTGGCCGTTTCGGGTCCGCCGTGGCCGTAGCCGTCGGCTTTGACTACGGCGATGATGCCGGACTTTTCCCCGACCGAGGCGCGGACCGCGGCCACATTGTGACGCAGGGCGTCGTGGTCGATATCGGCGCGGATGCGCCAGGCCGCGCCGGCAGGGTTCACGGCTTTTTCGACGAACCTTCGAGCATGCCGGGATCCAGCGGCAACATCTGCAGCATGCCTTCGCCGCTGGTGATCCGTGGCAGGACACCGTCCCAACGCTCGATGCTGCGCAGGCGCAGGACTTCGGGGCGTCCGCTCAATGCTTCGGCTTCGCGCATGATCGCGTCGGCCCGGGCTTTGGATTCGGCCTCGATGGTGAAAGCTTGGGCGGCGGCGGCGAGTTTGACTTCCTCGGCGGCGGCTTCGGCCTGCGTGACGCGGCGGAGTTTTTCGTTTTTGGCCTGCAGCGCTTCCTGCTCGGCCTGCACCTTGGCTTCGATCGCCTTGTTGAATTCGTCGGAGAATTTGAAGTCGGTGATGGCCACGTTGGCGATGCTGATGCCGCCTTCGATGTCCTTCTCACCGAGCGTGGCGTTGATGAAGGCTTCGATGGCTTGCTGGATTTGTTGTTTGACCGTTTCGCGCTGGGTCACGAGCTGCTCGGCGGTGAATTTGGCGGTGACGGCTTTGACCGACTCCTGGATCGCGGGATTCACGATGGTGGCCGCGACTTTGTCCGGCGTGCCCACGCGCTGGAAGATGAGCGGGGCCATGGCACCGCTGAGCGCGTAGGTGGTGGTGACATCGGTGGTGACGATCTGCAAGTCGCGCGAGGCGGCAGTGGCTTTGGCTTCGCTCGCAGTCAGGCGCGTGGTCATGGGCACAACCTCTTCGGCGAAGGGCATTTTGAAATGAAGACCCTCGGGCAGGGCCACGTCTTTGACTGCGCCGAAGCGTTTGACCACCCCGACGGTGCCGGCGTCGACCGTGACAAAGACGCCGGCCGCGGCCACCAGCAGCAGAATGACGACAATGAGAATCGGAGCGAGCTTGCCGGCCAGCTGGGCCGGGTCGGCGGAACCGGAGATGGCTTGTTTCACGGTCAGGAAGGGTTGGAAGTGCGGGCGCGGCGGGCGTCGATGAAGGACTTCACGCAGAGGGCCACGAACACGAGGCTGAGAATGGCAAAGGAAGCCTGCACACCGACGGCCGCCGCGCGTTCGACCGGCTCGCCCGAGACGAGGGCCGGGAGTTTCCCCAGACTCCTTGCTGTGCCGAGGAAACCGAGCAACCCGACCAGGGCTGCAATGTGTCCTCCATGTTTCAGGCTTTTCAAAGAGACCCCGCCGGCGATGGCGAGGAGCAGTCCGAATATGGCTGGAATGAGGGCCGTCCACGATTGCGCCCCGGTGATCAGGTAAGCCCCGATGCCCAACAGGACAAAGATAACAGCAAAAGTGAAGATGATGCGCGGCATGTTCATAAGCTGGTAAACTTAGGCACCTTCGTCCCCTCTGCCAAGGCGCGAACCGGGGCTGACGGAAGGCATCGAACATCTCTTGCCCGGGTGGCAGGATTGGTGTCAGTTGCCTCAGGGTA
>Ga0129348_1000257_pt1 | contig 18811 bp, 10 predicted proteins | sample CPBDNA_4_FD_94424 | JGI IMG/M metagenome (GOLD analysis project Ga0129348, IMG submission 94424) | Freshwater to marine salinity gradient microbial communities from Chesapeake Bay, USA - CPBay_Sum_27_0.8_DNA | ecosystem: Environmental > Aquatic > Marine > Coastal | place: USA: Chesapeake Bay...
AATATATTCATATGCTTCACTTTGTATAAAGTTTTTATTTTCTTCAATTCTATTTGCTGAATCTTGTGCTCTATTATTAATTAAAATTCCGGCTGGATTTAAAGTTTCTAAAGAAGTTGTATAAGATGTAAATCCAGTTGGTTCGAGGGTAGAATAGCAAGTTCCAATATCGAGCTTAACATAAATCTTTTCATCTGTTTTAGCTCCAAGTCTGTATCCTTGAATTGATGCGGCTGGTCTATTTGCTGGGTCAGACGAATTATCAGATCCAATATAAATTTTGGTATGATTATTTTGATCATTTGAAGCAAGAATATCAAAAGTATAATATTGAATTTTTAATTCATTGCTTGCGGCAGTATTAATAACTCTAGGAGGAATGATATCGGTAATATATCCACCTTTATCTTGATTAAAAGCAAATCCTTTAAAACCAACAGCGTGAAGTGAAGTATTGCCAAAGTTAGAATTAGAGTTGGTGATAGACATATCACCACCAGACTCCATTAAGAAGTGATCAAAGAAACCTACAGCAAATACGCTAACACACTGAATAAATGCATCATCAGAAGCACGAATATGGAAGTTTCTCCACTCATCTTTCCAATATGCATCTCCTTTTGTGTGATAAGGAACAGTAGCAAATGCATCTGTTAAAGAAGCTTGATTCCATGTATTCGTGAATTTATCATAACGAATAAATGCCCTGTCATCTTTTTGTAGAGAAACTCCAGTGTATTGGGCAACAACCATTGATTTGAATCCGGTTGCTTTAGATCCATCTGCCCACATACCACACATACCCCATGTGGAACGAATTGAGCAATTGAAAACATATGGTGAAGCAGATTCTACTGAATCAATTTCTGCTTGAGCAACTGCATTCGTGTCTAATCCATTTGATATAGTATAAGTTTCACCACTTTGAAGTTGACTATTTCCTAGTGAGGAAATACTTGAAGAAATTCTATATTGAAATACTTTAGGATTGCCTCCTACATTTGTCGCAGTTACTTTAAATGTACCATTTAATTGTTCACTCAAACCATTATTTAAAATTGCAATATATTGATCAACAAAGTAACCATGATCAATTTTAGTCGTTACTTCGACTGTAATTATTCCAACTGGAGTAGAATCTGTAAGTTTAATACTTTCAATTCTTCTTGTATCTGATAATGGTCCTACAATTCTATTTTCCTGAACAAGAGTTTCAAAATCACCATCATCAATACTTGGTTGGAATCTAGAAAAAGCCCTAGCAATTTTTGTATAATATCTATCAAGTTCTTCATTATCTGCATATTCCATAATGCAGATTTTATGGTGAGAATATTCCGGAACTGCTAATTGAACTGTGTTTCCTTCTTGGAAATATACTTTACCAACATTAGCAGTTGAATCAAATAAAGGCGAATTCGCAGATAAATCACCATCTTTAATTGTGAATTGCCATAAATAACAACCGCCAGTTAAATTAAAAATTGAAGTTCGACTTTGTGTTCCATCTGCAGGATCAGGAACATAAAGAGGTCGAATAATAGTTCTACGAAGATCATAACCAATCAATGAACATCCTCTAGGTACTACAGCACCACCAGTAGAAGCATTAAATTTATAAAGAACATTATCAGGATTACTCAAATCAAGAATACTATTGTCATTCCATTCTTCAAGTGCTTGATTATAATTAAAAATAGGAATATCACCAGTAATTGAAATATTACTCAAACTACTAAGATTGCCATCAGTAATAACAGTGGTTAAAATAAAAATAAGAGAACTAATTGTGTTTTGTACATCAACGCATGAAAATTCATTTCCTGATGGAAGTATTGGTTGAATTATTCCAGAACCATTTGCAATTGATGGACCTGCCAAAAGAGTCAAATCTTTTGTATAAAGCTGATTAGTTACAGCTTTCTTCATCATATCACGGGCTGCATTAAAAGCAACAACAGACTGTGCTTCTTCTCCTATTAATCCATTATTAATTGGTTGACCATTTTTATCAAAATAAGATCTTGCTGCTTGAACAATATTACTGTTTCCCCCAGATTTAAGATCAGCAATAATTGCATCTACAATATATCCAATGTCTCTTTTACAAATACTTGTTCCGCTTCCAGAAACAGGAGCAGATGTTTCTGGAGCTAAATTTGTTATACTTTCTGCTTGAATACTGTCTAAAATAATTTCAGTCAACGAAAAAATTTGTAACCTAACATTTACGCATGAAGCTGTATCAGTATTACCATTAGAATCAGGATCAGCAGTAATTGTCAGATCTTTATAAGTAAGCTGATTAGTTACAGCTTTAATCATTTCATCTCTTGCAGAAGAAAATGCATCAATTGATTGCTGTTCTTCGCCATCTAAAGTATTACTTAACCAAGCATTTCCAGTTGCATTAAAATAATTTTGAATAAACTTTCTAGTATAACGATTTCCTCCCCCCAAACAAATATCTAAAGAAACAGCATCAATAAAATAACCAATATCTCTCTTACATTTCGTAATATTACTACCACCGCCAGGAACACTAAATCCTGAATTTTGATCTAGCATATATTGGTATGCTGTTTCAATAATTTCAGTTCTATTTTTTTGAATTAAACGGTATGCATCAAAAAAACGACTTAGACTATTTGAAGTTGTATCACCAGGAACTACCCAATTGTTTCCCCATTGAGTTTCATTATAATCAATTGCAATTTGAGCAAAAGCACGATCAATAATTTCTTGACGATTTGCTTCAATTAAATTTGCAGCGTCAAAATATCTGGGTTCTTCGTTTGTTATATCTACGGTGCCAGGACGGTTATCAATATAATGATTACCAGGCATCAACATGATGCTAAATTGATCAAACCTATCTTCTGCATTAGGTAGATATGAATAACGTGATACCTCAATAAAGGCTCTTTGAATCGTTTTAAAGGGTCTTAAAGGAGAATTACCTCTGTTATCTAATTCGTCTGTAGCGTTAAAATCATCTGGAGAAACATACAAATATTTACCAGTTTTACTTGAATAAAGATTATCAAGTCTTGTAAGAGCCATAATTACTCAAACCTATTGTGCTTTCTTCTTCAAAGTATTTATACAATAAAACCTCCATTAAGGAGGTTTTAAAGTCACACGAAAGGGGTTTGGTTTATGGCAGTATCGCCAACTGGGGCGGCAGGGATCGAACCTGCGACCAATCGGTTAAGAGAAAATCTGGAATTGAACCAGAACATAATTTGAAACCATTTTTCCCACAGCCGATAGCTCTACCGCTGAGCTACACCCCATTATTTAAAAAGTTTTTTCAGATTTAATTTTAACCCAATTTAATAGAGAATTATATTCCATACGTTTTTTCTCGGTAAAATCTTGTCCTTTATTAATCAAATAGAAATTTATTGCTTCAATTACCATATCATGATCTTGCTTTGATAGAAGGCTCATTTTTTTACCTCAACTTTTTTGGTGATTTTTTGGCGGAAAATTTTTTCCCGGTTTTATGGTTTTAATTTTGCAATTTCGGATCACAGAATCCGAAGTGTCGGTGAGAGGACTTGAACCTCCACGGATTACTCCATATGGGCCTAAACCATATGCGGCTACCAGTTACGCCACACCGACTAAAGCCTCTAGACAGAATTGAACTGTCGTCTCTCGCTTACAAGGCGAGTGCATCACCACAATGCTTTAGAGGCGTTTAAATTCAAATCTACCATATTTAGATCCCCATAATTGATGACCATGTTTAGCACAAAAACCACGATCCATCACATAATAATGTGTAGGAGTTATTTCAATTTGATTTTGTAAATAAGTATCTCTACCACTCCAATTAACTTTACATTCACACCCAGTTATACCACCAATAAAAGAATTATTATGTTGTTTTACAACAACATCACATCCAGGTTTCAATTTTAATATGCTTCTATCAATTTCATCAAGTTTTTTTAGACCGGTATAGTTTTCTTTATTAATTAATTCATAATTATAAATGCGAATTTGATCTCGTTCTTCTATTGGTTCCAAAACAAATTGCCTATAAGGCTTGTCTAATTGATAATTATATGCTTGTTCACCATAAATTAACCCACCCCCAAGATTAACATGAGTGACTCTAATCATAGCATATTGAGAAGGATATGACATGGCTTGAATTTTATTTTCAAATTTTCCTTCAATTAATCTAAAAAATTCTTTAATCATCTCTAGGTAATAGTTCTGGATTTTCCAAATCAACTTCAAACATTAAAGGATGAGCTTCTTCTAATATTAGATAATTTGAATAAAGATACATATCTTCATCATCATAGTCTCTATGCATAAGAGCTTCATTTTGTATGGAAGGATGATCTTGTATTAATTTAGGAAGTTCATCAAAAGTATATGGAATTCCTTGTATGAAATACATACGTACTATTTCATTCATATAAAAACAATATGATTGAGAAAGTATGTATTTCATTACTTTTCCCACTACATAATATTTAGTGGATGCGAGTAGGGAGACTTGAACTCCCACGAGGTTGCCCCCAACAGATTTTAAGTCTGGTGTGTCTACCGATTCCACCATACTCGCTTGATAAGACAATCATAGCAGATGATGCTGAGATTGTCAATAGGAACACTGGGGATTGAACCCAGACCAACCCGTTATAAGCAGGCCGCTCTACCATTAAGCTATGCTCCCAGAAACTGATACGAACCTACCGTATCATATTCGACCGGTTTCTGTCAAGCGGTTTTTCAGTGCTTGCCTACGCTTTCTGGCAGCTCTCATAGCTTGAGGCTTGAGGTGCCTTTTCTGTTCTTTTTTACTGTGATGTTGCCAGTTTGGAACTTTCATGGTTTCCTCGACCCGTGTATGTATGTATAATACCACCATATTTGAAGCTTGTCAACCCATGTGTGCCAGTTTAAGATTTGGCTCGACTTTTTTAGCAATTTTTTACCGGAAAATTTTTTCCCGGTTTTATGGTTTTACATATCACATTTCAATTAAGATAAATGGCTGTAGCTCTTGCTGTAATAGAAGAACCTCCATATAAATTAATTCCTTTTGGAGAAGTAATTGTAGTAGCAGCTCCTATAGCTTGCATTTTAATATCGCCCATTGCATTAATTTGCATTGCAGTTTGATTTGTACCCAATTCAAGTTTATATGTTGTGGTTGGAGGAGTTCCTGATGTTGATACACTTTTCCCTAATATTTTTTCTTCTTTAACACCACTAATAGAAGAACTATATTTTCCAGGAATTTTCAAGCCATATCCACCCTTTGAAGAAGAAAACAATACATTTCCTACAGCACTAACCTGATATTGTCCCAATGTACTAATATTATAATCACCATTTACAACCATATTAACGCCACCTAGTGTATTAATAGAAGTTGTCGCTCCTGGATTCGACTTTTGATTTACAGTAAACTCTCCTTTAATTTCTGAATGAGAACCTCCTGTATTAACTGTCTTTTCAAATGCTATATTTTTACTAATATCTGCTGCATAAAGATTAATTTTACCTCCTCCATCACCTGCTTCTAGATTAATTTCTGTTCCTTTTAAAGTCAAAACATTTTGAGATATTACTGAAATATTACTACCACCAATACTAACTTCGCCTAAACCTTCAATTGCAATATCACCTTCGACCATTAAAGAATATGCTGGTCGTTTTTTAATCTCTTCATTTCCATTTTTTCCTTCGATACGTTGTTCATTTGGAGAACCAGTAATATGAATAGTTTGAGTTTTACTTGTTTCTAATCTTTCAGATGCATTAATCACAACTTGCCCTCCACAACCTCCTTGTGATGGATCACCAGTAGCAATAATAATTCGGTTATTTGCATCAAAATGTATTGCAGATTCTCCATTTGTCATCACGGCACCACTAGAACCATCTTCATTTTGATAAGTGGCTAATGTCCATCCATGTTTATGTGCTATAACATGACAAGCTTCAGTAGATATTTGCCCAGCTTCTAATGAATTTGCACCATCAGGTCTAGCTGGACCATTTTGTTGAAGAACTTTTTGATTATCAGTTGTTTTTTGTGTAGCAGTCATTATGGGCAATCAATATATTTACCAGTTCCAATCTTGGTATATCCTCTACGCTCAAGATCATTAATATCTAGACAACTTATACTAGGCAAAACTCTAGCTCCTGCTCCACCACCACCAATAATTTCAACTTTAGGCATTTTAGTAAATGTCTTTGTTCTATCCAATACTCTTACTCCAAACACATATCCATCATCATTAATTAAAGCTTCGGCTATGGTGTTATCACCATCCACATACACTTCGGGAACTGATGTGTATCCTACTCCAGGGGTAATTAATGTATAAGAATCAATTATACACGTCAATCCAGCATCTTCACTTGTATTTTTCTTATAATTTACACCAGTTCTTGTAACTCTAATTTCAGAAACATATCCTTTATCATCTAACAAAGCAATCGCTGTTGCTCCATAACCTTTACCAGTAATAATAACTTTTGGTTCTTTTTGATAAGGATCTCCTGGTTTAACTATAGGAATAGTGATAATAGAACCATTTTCATCTGTAATTGGAGGCCCCGCTTCAGGTGGAGTAATTTTTGGTGGTGTAGGTGTTATACCGGTTGTTGTACCGGTTGTTGTATCAATTTCAGCTTTAATTATAACATCAGTAAAAGAACCTGTTCCATTTATTGCAAACGTCATTGTTTCATCTGATTCAATTTCTAAATCTTCTTGTATTCCAATAACAACTTTAGCTGTATTATTATTAATTGTAAAAGTACCATTTAATTTACCCCCAATAATATCATCTGCATTAATACCAGCTCCAAATAAAATATACGAAAGAACAGTTCCATCATCAATGTTTGTAGTAGTAATTGTATAGATAATATCTTCTCCTTCAACGTATTCAATTTTATCTGAAGTTACTGAATATGTTGGTTGTAAAGTTACATCATCATCTATTCCAGGAACTGACACATAATTAGAATCAATAATTACAGTTGTAAATGCTTCTGTCCCGTCAATTGAAAATGTTAACAATTCAGCAACATTTCCAACAACATTATCAGGTGCAATTGTAACTTGCACAGTTGCTGAATTAGAATTAATTGTAAATTCACCGGTCAATCCTTCTAAAATATCAGTTTCTTCGATATTTGGACCAGATAAAGTATAATTTAGTATAGTATCATTTGCAATATTAAGTGTTGTAATAGTATATGTTATTATTTCACCTTCTTGATACACATTTTTATCGGATTTAACGTCATAAAAAGGCGTTTCGACTCCTTCTGGATCTGGAAATGAAGGAGGATCATTTTCTCCAGGAACTTCAGGAACTTCAGAAACTATTGGAGGAAGATCTTCGGGTGGATCAGGTGAAATAATTTCATCTGATGGAGGAGGTTCTTGAAAAAATGAAGGGGGTGTTGTTCCTGTTCCAGGAGGAACTGAAGGAACAATAGTAGGAGGATTTAAAAATACTCCACCAATAAAAATAATACCTGTATTTGGCACCGAAGGAATATTTCTAGCTTCATCACATATTCCTCCAGAAGTATCTAAAGGTCCGTTTTCAATATCATTTATTAATTTGTCTAGCCAATCTTTATCTTCTTTAGTTTCTTCGCAAGTTACTGACACTTCTTGTATTGCTTCGCAGTTTTGTTTTGGACCAGAACAAGAAATTCCAAGTAATGATAACACATAATTAAGGGCTTTGCCTATAATGTTTAAAGGATTTGCCAATATAGACAATAACTCTTGTATTGGTCCCAAAACAAGATTAATTATATTTTCTAGCTCTGCAAGAATTTGATTCAATATTCCTTGTATCAATGTTTCTATAAAACATGTAGCTTGATAAAAAACATCTGTAAGAAACCCAAATATCAAATCAAAAATCCACTGAGCAATTCTATCTGCCATGTCTGCAATAGTACAGCCAAGTTCTTCAAATATTTTATCGAATATTTGTTTTACTTGTTTGAGTCTATTTCCTTTTTCTCTAATTGGTTTAAAAGCTTTATCAGGATCAGCAAGAGGACCTGTATTACCAATAATTTTCCCGGAAGGATCATCAAACAATATTAAAGCATCAATTAATTGTTGAATTCCTTCACGAATAAATTTAACTATTTCTCCTTTAATTCTAGCAATAAAACTGTTTACTAATGTTACTACTCTCCCAGTATGATATCTAGCAATATCAATATAGTCATACAGCTTTCCTGTATATTTACTTACAAGATAATCTCCTAATCTACCACCAGAATCTTGATTTGCTTTTAAAAGATCTCCAAGAATTTTTGTAAGACCACTTTTTAAATTTGAGTCCGTACCACATTTTGGGCTCGCAATTACATAAGAATGTTTTGCTCCCGTAGGATTTGTTTCTGATCTTTGTTCTAAAAGTGCTGCTATTACAGGAGGAACTTGACCAGGAATATATCCATAAGTTGCCGCTGGTTCGCTAGCTGATACTACATTAGCCCCATCTTCATTAGTTCCATTCTGATTATCTATTGGCCAATCTTTCGCAGGATTTGCTTTACTTGAAACGTAAGTAGTAAATGATTTACAAGTTTTTCCTGGTGAAGGATCATCTTTTTTAATAATTGTTGATCCTTTTGTGTGACCAATTGATCCCATGATAATTGGTTTTTGTTTATCATTATCTAAATAAAAACCAATTACCCAATTACCTTGCTCTAATCCAATCGATGCTCCGGTTGTCAATCCATCAGAAAATGGTGTAGTTACGGGCATCATTACATTTGCCCATGGAAGTTCATTTGTTGGTACAGCTTCGCAATCTTTTAAATGCTGCCCAACAATACGAACACGAAATCTACCAGACTTTTTGGGGTCATCATCTTTATTAGTTTCTATTTGTCCGATCCACCAATTGAATCCATCAGAACCAATTTGATGTACAGGAAATAATGATGATAATACCGGATCCATATCAACAATTTTATTAACTATTTATTCTACTTTTGAAGCGACATCTCTTTTTCCATAAGAGTCTCTAATTAAAGTAAGAAAAGTATTCATTTTTCTATCCTTCGGATCAAAAGCATGATTAAGTTCTGAAATCAAATACATTCCACTATGTTCTTCATCGTAAGGATTTTGTTTTCTATTTTCAGTAGGTATTTGATTTGGTATTTCTATTTCAATTTTATCACCTACTTTTAAATCAGGATTACCTGTAACAGTAATTTTTAATTTTTGATTGTTTAATGAATTCATTCTTGATATAGACTGTGATATATAATATTTTTGAAAATCTGGAAAACCTGTTCCTTTTCCAGATTCATTATGCTGTTTTTCAATTGAAGCAATTTCTGTACCATTAAACCAAGTTTCGTCATCCAAAAGAACACTCATAATTCTTGTAGGATATTTGGATAATTCTTTTTGACCATAAGGTAATTTATTTTGCGATCCCATGTGTGCCATATTTTCATATGAATCAGCAAGAGAATATGTATATTCTTCATACAATCCTGTGCTGTAATTATAAAAACAAATCAAAGAAGAGAATGCTCCCATTCTTAACTTAGTCATTATATCAATTTCTTCGACAAAATCTATATCTATAATTTTTCTATTCGGTAAACCACCAACATTTACATTTTCTTGTTTGTACTTTGCAACAGGAGAATCACCATGAAAACCACTCACAGAACAAAGAGAATCAATTGATCTAAAATTAAAACCATCTTTATTTTCATAGAAAAAATATCCAGCAGTTCCAGAAATTTTTGAATATTCACCATTGTTGGTTAATGAAGTGGAAGAAACAACATTGACTTCTGAATTAGATTTTTTTGAAGGAAATTTAGATTTTGTTTTAGCTGATGTGTATGAAAAATTAGGAACTGATTTTATTCTCAATGATTCAATAATAGAAAATGGTGATTTCTTTCCTGGATTAAATATAACATTGTAAAGACATGGATCTACGTTAATTTTTTTATTAGTTTTCAAATTATTTTTTAATAAATCTTTAACTAGTTTATCTGGTTTTCCTTTTAATGTATTTGCTACACGAACTCCTTCATTTAACATCGCTTCTAAAGATATTAACCCAAGCGTATACATTTGGAATCTATCTCCAGAAAAACGATTTTGAATTTTATAAACTCTAAATTCATATTCGTAGTCTTTTTCATCGTAAGTTCTTAATTCTATTTTGACTTTCTCAAACCCTTGTATTGGTAAAGAAGCTATTAAATTTGCTCCATTATCAAGCAAATTTAATTTAGCTGAAACACTTGGATAATTTATATTTTCAAAATAGTCAAAACGCATTACCATATTAGTAATATCAATTGCTTTATCTGAATTGACTTGATATATTAAAGCAGACTTTAAAGAAAAACTAGAAGCGTATGGTAATTGGAATGACATTTAATTTTATGCAAGATAAAGACCAGAATTATTTAAAGGATTGTATGCCTCAGATAAAGAAGCATTTGATGCTGTTGGTTGAGAAGAATTTAAAGATGGTTTATTGGAAGGTGCTGGTAAATTTAAATAAGCAACACTAGAAGAACTATCAGAAGTTTGAGTTTTATTTAATTGTTGTGTTTGATTTAATTTTAAATCTCTAGACGATGGAGGTGCTAAAGATACTTCAGTAGCTGCTCTTTGTAATGCTTGTGTTTTTAAGTTTACAAATCCTTGTATTACTTTTTGTTCTTCTTTCTTGTCTGTTATTTTAGTTGTTCCCTTGTAAAAATCAAAACCTTTTGTAGTTTTATATGCATGATATTCAACTCCGCCAAGTTTAAAATAAAATTTATCATTAACATTCATACCATAATTTTCTGTGATTTGTTGACCAAGAGATGTTGAAGTTGGTGTTGGAGTCTGTGTTGCTGCTGGTTGAGAAGTTGGTTGTGGAGCAACAGCAGTTAGTAAACTTGCCCCCCTACTTGCATTAGCAGCAGCAAATGTATTGGAAGTTCTCCTTATTTGTCCTGCCCCCTGAGCACCACCAACCCCAGATGCTGCACCAAAATCAGTTCTTCCTTGAATAAGTCTTGCTGCTTCTTTTGAAAGCGGACCACCAGAATAAAAATCATCAACAAGGGTTTTCGCAGCAGATGCATCACTTATGCCACCAAATAAAGCTTGAAGTTGCGAAAGACCATCAGGTTGAGCAATTATTTCTTTAATTTTTGCTATTCTTTCTGCTGGAGTTTTACCAAGTTTATCTGCAACTGGACCATATTTTGCTTGAGCATGAGGGTCAGTAGTTCCATGAATAGCTGCCGAGAGTGGGGAATATTGATTAGGAGCTGTTAGTTGTCCGAACAAACCTCCGTATCCAGAATAGTTTTGACCTGCTCTATTGATCATGCTCTGCATAACATCTGCTTGGTCTTGCAGAGTTGAAGATTCCATAGTTGCTACAAAAGCAGCTAATTTTGCTTCTCCTGGAGCAGATGATATTGTATCTCCTGGAGGAGGTGGTTGATTTTGATTGATACTATTGCCCATATTCTCAAGTAGTTTTCCAAAACCATCCATTATTTTGGCAATAATATTTTTCTTAGATTCACCAGATACTTCAGCACCAACTTTATCTTTTTCTTTTTTTTCTTTAACTGTTCCTGCTTTTGCTTTGTTCATGACTGTTGGAGGAACACCAAAAGCATCTGCGATTGGTCTAGAAAATTTTTCTATCTCTGGTCTTAGTTCTTCACCAGAATCTCCAAGATTTTTCATAAGATTTGTAGTCGCTGCGATAACACTGCCACCAGCAACCATCATTGGTAAAGACATTGCGTCAACTAATGGTTGTGACATATTTGTTATACTAGAAGCAAAAGTATTACCAATTCCTAAATTTCTAGTTATACCAAAACCAAATTTACCACCAACTCCAGAAGTACCTGTTTCAAACTTTCTAACTTTACCATCGACAGCACTAGGTTCTCCTTGAGTAAAATTATTATCCAAAGGTATTACTGTATCCCCTGGGCTAAGATTTGCTAAGTATCCACTGTCAGGACCAGAAATAATTCCACCTCTTTCCATTTGCGGGAAATTTCTCTGGGATATATTTTGTTCTCGCCAAGCATCCCGTTGAGAATATGCATCTGGAGTCAAGTTTTGTATATTTGTAATTGAAGAAGTAGGTACAATATCTTGATCTACATTAGTTTCTTGTTTACTTTCATCTTCTGAAGTTGTTAGATCATCAAATGCTGACGTACCAGCAACATCATTTTTTTGTTCTAATTCAGATTCTCTTTGCTTGTTTTGTTTCTTTTGTTCTACCTGTTTATGAGTTAAGGTATTTTTTGATATTGCATCAGCAATTTTATCTAATTTATCAGATAAAGTATCGTTTCTTAACTTAAGTTGCTCAGCTATATTTGTTTGAGCTATATTAGAAGAAATTATATTTTGCTTTACTTCATCAGAAGAAGATTGTATTGATGTAGCAATAGCTTGAATTGATTTAAGTATATCAGATAAAGATTCTAATAATTGTTCTTTGCTAATTCTTTTCCCACTTCCAGCAGTAACCTTTTGTATTTTTTTAATTGTTCCTGGTATTTTAGGAGATGTTGCTTTTACTGCTGAGTCAGAAGTTTGAAAATTATAATCAAACTGCTTTCTAAATCGAGAAAGTTTTGTAGTCGGTTTTCTTTTTTCAAATAATTTAGAAAAATTTCTTCTTGGATTTTTTAATAGTTTCGTTTTAGAAATAGCAGAAGAAAGTTTTTCTTTTTTTCTACTGACATAATCACCACCAAACTCATGCTTCAGTGCTTTACGAAAAAAATAACCTTTTTCAATACCGAAATCTTCAAGTTTTAATTTATCGTCATCAGGAACATTCTTTTGTTTAGCAGCTAAAACTTTCTCAGCATATTTTCGTTCGTTTTGTGCCATCAAACGAGCAGCTTTAATTTTTGATACTATATTAGTACCAATTTTATTATTATTTTCCTGGTAAGAAAAACCTTCTGTAAAAGCTGCCATTTATATTACCTCTTGAAATTATTTATCGCAATCTAGACATAATAAGGTTTCTAATAGTAGAAGAATATTCGTCTTGTGTTTTCCATCTACCATCTCCCATAGGAACAAATTGAACTGTAGAATTTCTTCCCAATGATGCTTCTGGACGAGAAGTTTGATTAACAATTAAATGTTTTGTATCTTCATTTTTATCTTTTCCTTGCATCGATTCAAATCTTTGACGTTGCCCAGATGGAGGAGAAATTCTACCACCAAATTTACCACCTTTATAAATTCCTTCTGCTATAGCAGTAGCGAGTTCATTAAACTTAGAAGATGAAGTGAAATTGTTACCATGCTCTCTTTCCCATGCTATCATCGAACCCATTTCAACCAACGTTGCTGGTGCAGCGGCTGCTCTATTAATTGTAGCATTACTTTGTGTATCAGTTGGTCCTAAATTACCGAGTCTAGGATTAGCTTTTTGGAACATGGATAGTTGTGCTTGAATAGGTGCCGCCAAAGCAGCATCATCTCTATCACCAGCTTTTATTCTTGTTAAAAATCCTGTTCCACCTTGACCAACAGCAGCATCAAAATGTAATGGAACTATTCTAGTTCCTTTGCCTGCTTGAGAGCGAATATAATTATCATAATCTTCATAATTTCCAAAATCTTCTGGCGTAATTATTTTTACACGCAATCCTTTTGCTTCAAGTTTTGCTTTTATTTTTGCTGCAGCACTATCTTGATGCTGTCTTTCTCTACCAGCTGCACCAGTAGCTGAAGCATTTTTAAATGTATTTCCTCCACGTTTATCAGGAATTTTATTTTCATTTCCTGGTTTAACATGATCTAAAGGTATGATTATATCATAATCACCAGATGATTGTTGAGGACGCTGGATTTGTTGCTGTTGATATGCTTGTTGTCTCGCTTGTTCTATAGCACCTTTTGGTCCTTTTCTAAGCTCTTTTAAAATATAATCTCCAAGTTGTCTTGCTTTATGATGTGCTTTATTAGATCCTGGTTTAAAGAAATCTAAACTTGTGTGAGGTCCAGTACCACTGCCAACTTCTCTTCTGGTAGCAGGGTTAGCATACTCATCTGACGTAGCCATTCTACCAAGATCTTGTCCAACAGATACTTGATCTCCTTCTTTAGCTTTTATTTCCCCTTTAGGAAAATGAGCATACAACATATCAACTTGAGAACCGTCAATAGGATTAATTGATCTGATCACAATATAATTTCCATAGCCAGCTCCCTTTCTTCCATCACCACCAGTAGCATTTGGATTATATTGATGTTTAATTTGAACTACTGTACCTGCTAATACTGCTCTATTTTGAGTTCCTTTTAATGTAAAATCAATCCCGGCTTGACCAGGATCTTGACTGCCACCCAATAAAACAAATGGATCTGCTCCAACCTCACCGCCAGCTCCACCTAAAGGAGTTCGTTTATTTAAATTGCGAAGTAAATCTTGAAATCTTTCTTTAGGATCTATTATTTTCAATAACTTTTCTGCAAAAGATTCTGGATTTTTTGTATCTAAAAGATCTTTTTCAATTCCTTCTAGTTCTTCTTCTGGTGTTTGTTTTCTTTTATCTTTTATCTTTTTAAATTCTTGACCCAAATTAGGTAAAGCTCCACCGACATTAGTTTGAACAAAAGTTTTTGGAATATCATATTGTTCTGCAATAGGTGCAGCGATTTGTTTAAAAGTCGGGGCTATCGTTGCAGCCATAGGTCCCATTGCATTAATATAATTTGTTGTTGCAGACAAAAGACTACCCCCAACAATTCTCATTGGATTATTATTTTCTATTTGTTCTCGTTCATCTTTTTTAATAATCATTTCAGTTCCATGAAGCATTGCCGTTCCTGGTTTCGCAGATTCTACACCAGTTTCATATTGATTTTCAGTAACACCTAACGCTTCTGTAAAAAATGCTGCTATTTGTTCATCTTTAAGTTTTCCCGACATTGCAGGACCTTCAATATGTTTTGTATATGCTGCTGTATCAATATCTCTTAAAATATCTACGGCAGCAAATCCATAACCAGCTACAGGAATAGCACTACCAAATGATAAAAATCCTCCTTTAACATCTCCCATAGCTATTCTTGCCAATCCTTCACCTAAACCATAAGCAGTGCTTACACCAGGAATTAATTTTGCTGCAAGTTTAACAGTAAGTTTTTCTGCTCCTTCTTTACCTATTTTTTTTATCAAAGCTTGTTGTATAATACGACTCTTTAAAGCTCTAACAAGTAAATTGTCTCCTGTTTTTTGTATTCCTTTAGCGGCAAGATTATCAGATGATTTCAATGCAGGTAGTGCAATATGTTCAAATCCTTTAGCAACAAATTTTTTCGTTGTTTTTTCTGCTACTTTATCCGCTGCTTTTTTACCAGCTATTTTTGATGCAAGACGACCAAGTAATTTAGATGGTTTTAAACCTTTTTTTAATAGTCGTGCCAGTGCTCTAAATCTTCTGGGCAATAATTTCCATAATTTTTTACCAAAAAATCTAAGTAATCGAGCAAATAATCCTCCAGATTTTAATGTATCACCACCAATCTTATCAAACGAACTTGTAAATGCAGAATCTCTTTGAGCTTCTAATTTATTTTCTAATTCACTTTTCTTTAAATCATCCTCAATTTTTCTCATTGAGTTTGTTTGATTATTATAAAGCTCTAAGATTGCATCTAACTTTGAAACAATCATTGAATCTTGGTTTTCAAGCGATTGTAACATATCAATATTAAGATCAATATTTGATTTCAATAATAAGTTCTGTTCTGTAATAGATGCATTAATAGAATTCAATTCATTGGTTATTTTAGTTAAATTTTCTGTTAAAAATTTATAAATTTTTGTGTTAGTAATAGCAGAAGATGGTTTTTTATCTCCTATAAAAATTCTTTTATTTGTTTTTTTATTGATTACTTTAGCTAAAGAATTTTGTAAGCTTGGAGGTAAATCAGAAAGAATATCAGGATCTATATCGCTTTCTTGATCTTCTTTATTTTTGATTTCATTTAATAACTCATCAAGACCTTCTGGCTCTTCTTCATCATCTTCTTTATTAATTTCGTTAAGTAAATCATCAAGACCTGCTGGTTCTTCTTCATCATCTTCTTCATTAATTTCGTTAAGTAAATCATCAAGACCTGCTGGTTCTTCTTCCTCATCTTCTTCATCATCTTCTGGATCTTGATAATATCCATCATAAACAGGCGGAATAATTACATTACGCTCTTCTGGATGCAAATTAACTAGTTGACGAATAAGATCTAAAATTTTTGTACGATATTTTTTAACTTCATCATAATCTTCACGAACATTTAATCCAGTAACTAAAAATAACCATTCTCTAACAGCAACTTTAGCTGGTGTATTTTCTTTATCATTACCAAGTTTACCAGCAAAATATATCGCTCTATCAATATCAGATTCAAATTCAAGATCATACAATCCATTTTGACCCCACATGTAACTAGTTTTAATGTATTGTAATTCTGAAAATAATTCTGGATGATTTACTTTTACATTAAGTTGCTTTTGTTTTGGGATTATTAATTCCTGCCCATGAAGTTCAACTTGTTGATTACCTTCAGGAACTACACCACCTTGTTCAAATTTTAAAATTCCTGGCTTCGATTCTGGTTTTCTGTTAATAGTTTTATTTACATTAACATTAGATACAATATTACTTTTCGGTCGTATTCTTTTAGTTGTTGCAGGATTTTTTGTATCAATTCTTAAAGCAGAATCAATAGAATTATAAAATGATTCTATAATATTTTCTTTGTCACCTTTAGGAAATGAATATAATTTTTCCTGTTCATCAAAATATTGTGAAGATTTTTTATCATCTTCACTTATATTTTCATAATCTGACGTAACAATAGAAAAATCTGCTCCTACAACCGAACATATTTTTTTAACCGTATTTGCTAGAATTTTTTTATATGTTTTAAACGATTGGCATTTTCGAAACAAATGTTCTACTAAACCCATTACTCCTGTAGTGACATCATCATTATTGCCAAATACTAATTCATTATATACATGTCTAGATCCTTTTATTGCTTGACCATAATCAATAATTTTAACTTCGTAATTATTTGTAATAAAAATATTGCCACTATGAAGATCTCGATGAGCAATATTTTTTCTATGCAATGCCCCAATAGATTCTACAATTTTTCTAAAAATATAATCTGCAAAAACTGCATCGTCTTTTAACTTTGCGTAATATTTTGATAAAGGATTTCCTTCGAATTTTTGTATTGCAGCATATCCTTTTCCAGTTGCAAGTAATTTAGGAGCTACTTTAATATCTTTAACTTCTTTGAGCATTTCAACTTCATGCTCTAGTTGTTTTTGTTTTTTCGGATGAGCTACCTTTATAGCAGCACCTTTAGAAGAATAAACAGAACCAAATTCTCCTTGACCTAATTTACTCGAACCTAATAAATTAAAAGCAGCATTATATCCAACAATTTTTGAAAGTAATCTAACTCTTTTAGATAAAGTAAATTTATTTTTGGAAGAATTTTCCATTACTTGTTAGCTGCTTCTTTTTTTGCTTCTTGTTCTTGAATATATTGTAGTAATAAAGAAACGTAAACTTCCCTTTCCCAAGGCATAAGATTTTCAATTTCAGTCAAAGAGTATTTATGATGCTGCATTAAAGCAAAATTTGTTTTAAAGTACCCTTCCAAATTATTTTGAAAGAGTGCTATGCGAAAAAATTCTGCATTCCCTCAATCACATATTCAGATTCAATTCCAGTTTTAGGATTTTTAACTGTAAATTTATGTTGCAATTTTGGCATTGTCTCATAAAACTTTTGAATATCTTCAAATTGTTTATTTGTTAAAGTTTCTATCCATTCAATCATTTCTTTTCTAGTTGTTGTAGAAGAGTCCCATACATCTTCTTCATTAAATACTTGATCAATTGAATCAGCAATAAATTCAAAAACTTCTTCTGTTTTAATATCTTTATTTAAAAATTCTGCATCTATAAATCTATTCATACTTGGATATTTCATAATAATACCCATTTTATCAGTCAACATAATTTTATTATTATGCCCTTCTGGTTTAAATATTTCAACTTCATTTAAATTAACCGCTACTTCTACCTCAGTTTCATTATCATCTTTACAAGTTACATTCATTGTAACAATTTCACCCACAGCCGCTGCACGAATACGAAGAAACAAATATTCTAAATCAAATGCAGGCAATTCGTCAACTTTAATTTTTGTAATTACACAATTTTTAATTAAATTTTTTACTGCTTCCTTGATTTGATCTTCGTCTTCAGATTCAAGAGCAAGAAGTAATACCTTTTCTTCTTTTACAATAAAAGGTCTATATTTAATTGTTTTTCCGTTAGATGGAAGTTGTAATTCAAAAGTTGGATAACCAATTTTAGGCAATGACATATTATTTTAATCAAATCTTATATTTATTTATCCTTCGTATTTACGAATATCTGCAAAATAAACAGAATATTTACTGTAATAAAAATTTGCGGTTGCTTTTACTAATTGTGAAGTTCCATACGAAAGAGGGATTGCATCAATAGAATAAGGATAACAATCTTCTATTACATATACAAGAGGAACTCTACTATTTGGGGCATTTTTTCCTTTTTCTGCTTTAGATATTTTTAAAGTTGCTTGATATGATTTTGGATAATTTAATCTGACTGGACGATTTAATGATTTTGGCTTAGCATCAGCTTTAGTATTTTTCAATCTATCTGCAGAT
>Ga0129348_1000260_pt1 | contig 18670 bp, 25 predicted proteins | sample CPBDNA_4_FD_94424 | JGI IMG/M metagenome (GOLD analysis project Ga0129348, IMG submission 94424) | Freshwater to marine salinity gradient microbial communities from Chesapeake Bay, USA - CPBay_Sum_27_0.8_DNA | ecosystem: Environmental > Aquatic > Marine > Coastal | place: USA: Chesapeake Bay...
CGCGTTCGGAGTTTCACCGGCCCTTGTCGGCCTCGACTCAAGCGTGACGTACAACAACGTCGAACAACAATCAATCTTCTTCGCTCAATACACAATCGCGCCCCTTTTGAAGCGCATTCAACAACAAGTCGCCGTCAAGTTGTTGACCGAACGCGAGCGCGGGCAAGTCGAGGCGCGGTTTAACATCGCTTCCCTCTTGCGCGCCGATGCCAAAACACGGGGCGAATATTTCACGGCGTTGATTCGCGACGGCGTTGTTTCCATCAACGAGGCGCGCGAAGCGTTAGAGAACTTGAACCCAATTGAAGGGGGCGACACTCATTTTGTACCGTTGAACCTTGCCCCGCTTGGACAAATGTCGGGGGCGTCAAGCCCGGCCGTCGATGACTAACTTTCCGACAAAGGGCGAGGACAAAAAAATTTCGCTTCGCAACTCGAATTGGAAACAGTTCGACCGCGACTTTGCGGAACGGTTGAAGGAAAATCACCCCGACGTATGGAAAGCCGGGGGCAACATTCGAGGCAACGAGGCGTTCGGCCTTTGGGGTCGCGCCCTTGAAGGCGACGACGCCAAAGCCGTGACCGACTGGATTCGTGAACGCGAAGCGTGGGCAAGCCGTCACCGGTACGACGGCAAGCAATTTCCCGAAGACAAGGCGACAAAGTCAAACATTGCCGGCGTTGTGGCGTCAATCAAATGGGGCGTCATTCTTGACATCGGCGAAAAGACCATGAAGAACGCCGTGAACGAAGTCATCGAAAACAAGCGCGACGACCGGCACGAAAAAACAAATGAAATGGAACAAGACAAAATCAAATTCACAGCGCAACCCGAACGCCGTTTTCATGCGAACGGCACCATCGAGTTGCGCGAGGCTGACGCCGACACCGGCGAACGTCGGGTTGAAGGTTACGCGTCGGTGTTCAACAGCGAAACCAACATCGGACCTTTCAACGAAGTCGTCAGCCCGTCGGCTTTCGAAGGGCGATTGAACGACCCCGTCCTTGCGCTGTTCAATCACAACCAACTTCAACCGCTTGCCAAGGTTGGCGCGGGCTTGGAATTGAGCGTTGACGACTATGGTTTGCGCTACTCGTTCCCCATCCCCGACACGACCGCCGGACGCGACTTGGTCGAACTCATGGAACGCGGAATTGTCCGCGACGCGTCTTTTGCTTTCATGTTGGGGCCGGATGGCGACACGTGGGAAAAGCGCGACGGCGAAAACGACCTTCGAACAATCAACCGCGTCGCCCGCCTTGTTGACGTTTCCGTTGTAACCATCGGCGCGTATTCGGACGCCTCGTCGGTGCTTCGTAGCTACGACGCATTTTCAGCCCCTCAGAAGGACGTTTGCGGTGAATGTGACTGTTCCCCTAGCGAATGCAAAGAAAACCCGCAGGATAGCCCCGAAACGGCTCCAAGCGACAAAATACAAACCCACGGCGCAAGGATTCGTTCGGCCGTTATTCAACATCGAATCAAACAAATTCGCAAAAAATCATGAAGAACGCGAAACAATTGCAAGAAGTCCGGGGCGAACGCGTGTCCGCCTTGGATGAAATGGTAAAGACGGCCGAAACCGAAGGCCGTGAATTCACCGAAGACGAGGTTCAAAGGTCCGAAGACATTTTGAACGAAATCGACAAACTCGACGCACAAATTGAGCGCGCCGAAAAAGTGGAATCGGCTTTGAAAGCTACGGCACAACCCGTTGACTTTGCCACCGGAAGCGGTGAAGCAAACGAGCGTCAAAAGTTGGCCAAGCGTTTCAGCATCACGGAAGGCTTGAAGGGTGCAATGGCCCACAAGTTGGAAGGCGTGACCGCCGAAATGGACGCCGAAGCACGTCGCGAGGCGTTGGAATGCGGAATTTCCGTCCGCGGTGATTTCAACATTCCTTCGTGGTTGGCCTACGGCGAGCGTACCGCCTACGGTGTGGACGCTGGCGCTTCGAACATTCACACCACGTCGAGCGGTGTTCAAGTTCAGCAAAGCGAAATCGCAATGTCATTGCAAGCCAAAAGCGTTTTGGCGAATGCAGGTGTTTCACAGTTGTCAGGCTTTGCCGGCGACGTTGACTTGCCCGTGATGCCCGGCAATTCCGCCAGCCTTTCAGGGGGCAACGCGACCGACAACACGGAAGCCGACGCCGTGGCCGTTGGAACGACCGCTTTCAGCCGGAAGACGTTGAAGCCGACCCGCGTGGCGTGTGCCGTTGACGTGTCGAAAAATCTCATGTATTCCGTGAACGGCAACCTTGACGACCTCTTTAGCCGTGACCTTGGCGCGTCCCTCGCTTCAAAGATGGATGACCATATTTTGAACGGAATCGTGACCGACTTGGACGGCGCTTCGCGCATCGCTCAAGGACGCTTCGCAACCAACGCAAAGGCGACCAATTTCGCCGACCTCGCAGGGCTTGAGGGCAAGTACCTTGAGGGCAACCCCGACAACCTGCGTCCCGTGTTCTTGATGACGCCCGGGTTGATGGCTTTCTTGAAAGGTCAGACGGCCGACGCCGGCGGTTTCATTCCCGCTTCGGGCAACATCACAGGGGGCGCGTCCACCGTGTTGGGACATCCCGCGTATGCGACGACCGTTTTGGCGGACATCACGAAGTTGAGCGCCACGTACTTCGGCGACAGCGACGCAAATGACACAATCGCCGTTTCGCCCATTATCATGGCCGACGCAAGCGACATTTTCATGTGTTCTTGGGCTGGAATTTCGGTGTCAATTGACCCATACACGGAAGGGTTGAAGGGTGTCGTTCGCATCGTGGCCGACGCCTATTTCGACGGCAAGATTCGTCGCAATGGTTCGGGCGCTTTGCTTGGCGGTTTGAAGGTCGACACAGCACCGACGACCGTCGCCTAATTGACTACAATGGCAACCCGCCGGGAATGGTCCGGCGGGTTGTTTTTTCCCATTCCTTGGGACCGCACAAGTTGCGGTTCGCCGTCCGCTTTCGGTTGCGGTTCGTGTGGTTCGAATCCACAACGGCGACAAATGAATTCATCACATGGAAAACCTTCGCGTCCAGTTCCAACACACGGCCGACGCCGTCACCCTTTTGGGTGGCGTGACCGTCATCGAACAACACTTGCGCGCCGACATAGGCGACGTTGGTGACGATGAATATACCCACGTAAACTTGTTGGCCGAAACCGCGATTCGTTACGTCGAACAAGTGACCGGGCGCAATGTCGAAGACAAGAAAGCCATCGTCGAAATGCACACCTTGAAGGACCGTTTTGAAGTGCCGTTTCGAATCAAACGTTTGACAGGGTTCACGTACTTGAACGAGAACTTCGTAGAAACTTCGGTGACGACGACCGACGCGTTCACCCTCCACAAGTTGACGGCGCCGGGTGTCCTTGAATTGAAATTGAGTTACGCAAAGCCGGACGATTACGCGTTAGACCATCCCTACCCATACAAACTCACGTTTGACGTGGCGGGCGACGTCGATATTTTGACGGACGCCACGACGCAGACAAGCCGGCTTTTTGTTGTGTCCTGCCTCATGTACCTCGCGCACCTTTACGAGAACCGCGAAGCCGTCGCCTTTTCTACGGGGCGCCCGCACACGTTGCCGTTGGCCTTCGAAAGCATGGTTAAAACCCTCAAGCGCATTCGATGAAAATCGGGGAAATGGACACGCGGTTGACGTTGCTTCAACCGTCTTCAACGGTTGACGCATTCGGCCAACCGAACACGACCTTTTCAAGTCATGGCAAGGCGTGGGCCAAGCGTTTCACGCGCAACGCTGGGGAAGTCATAATTGGGGACCAAATTGTTCAAGTCATTCGGTCCGAATTCACGATTCGTTATAAGGGCAACATAGACGAAACGTGGCAAGTCCAACACGACGGGAGGACGTACCGAATCCTTGGCGTCATCGTCATCGGGCGCAAGCGTTTCATGAAGCTAATTTGTCAAGAACATGGCTAAAGTCGAAGCCAAATTTGACACACAGCAAGCGAGCAAAATCATGAAGGCGCTCGAACAAATGCCTTTCAATTTGGCACGTCGTCAGGTTGGCAAAATCATGCAAAAGGCGTTTCGACCTGCGTACAACACAATGCGGGCCAAGGCACCAAAGAAGACGGGGCGCATTCGAAAATCAATCGCGACAATCACGTTTTATTCACGGGCGTCAAAGTCGTGGGTCGTCAGGCTTGGGCCACGTTACAAAGGGCCGAATCGTTCGTACACGGCACACTTCGCCGAACTTGGTGTGCGACCCCGTAAGAAGACGACGAAGGGACAATTCACGTTCTTCGGTCCGGGGGGCAAATTGATTCGGACTCAGACGATTACAAGCGGGGCGCGCAAGCAACCATTCGTTCGCCCTACTTATGAACGCTACAAGGCCGACCTCCCCTTTCGCATCGGCAACAAGGTGCGGGAATTTCTCGTGAAAGAATTCAACAAACAGGTGTGAAATGTTAGACCTTATCTTTCGCCAGCTTGACGATGATTCCGACTTGGAAGCCATCGTTGGCGCTCGCATATACCCCTACCTTCGACAACAAGGTTCGGACCTGCCCGCCGTCATGTTTGAACAAACCAACGCTTCGTTCACTCCAACGAAGACGACGACCAGCGTCAACGACGAGTTCGAATTCACGGTGAATTGTTTTAGTACGTCCCTTTCGGAAGCGTGGTCAATGCACACGATTGTACGAACCTTGTTCGAAGGCATGGCCGGTTCGTTCTCCATCGGGTCGAACAATTACGACGTCGCTTCGACCGTCATCGACGCCGTCGCGTCGGATGTCATGGACGAAGGAAATATTTTCATCGTCGAGTTGGTGTTCACGGCCTCGTTCCGTGCGTCCTATGTGGCGCGCTGATATTTCGCACCGACACCAAAAACGCCGGCGGGCGCCCGACTTTTGTGGCATCATCTGAAAAACTTTCGAAATGCCACTCGCAACAATTTCCGGAAATAAAGTGGGAATCTTCGTGACATCGGACGACGCAAACGCAACTTCGCGCCTCGTTGGATTGTCAACGTCATGTTCCCTTTCCTACTCGAACAACGTCATCGAGACGTCCGCCAAAAACGGGCAAGCGTCCATTGCTACGCTTCACAGCATCGCCGGCACCGGCTCGTTCACAATGTCCGTCGACGGATTGATTGACATCACAACGGCCGAAGACGACGGCACGGGCGCCGAAGAACATGGCTTCAACAACCTCATGGATTACGCAATCGGTGGTTCAACTTTGACGGTTGTCTTCAAAGCCGATTCCGGCACGACGTACACAGGCGAAGCGTTCATTGAGTCAATCGAGGCAACCGCCGGCGTTGATTCATTCGCGTCGTTCACTTGTTCGTTGAAAGGTACCGGGGCGTTGACGCAAGCGTGAGGGTAGTTTTGTAATTTGGGGCAACTCAAATTCACAACACCATGAACAAATTGCGTGGACAACTTTCGGTCAAAATCAACACGGCTCAAGTCACGTCGTTGGTCAACATGAACGCCTTTCGACTTTTGTCGGAACGATACGGAATCAAGTTGGCCGAAATCGACAAACACCTTTCGGACGACCCTTTGAATACCATTCCCAAAATCGTCTTTTGCGGTATGGTTAACCATTGCCAGCGGACCGGAAAACCGGAGTCGTCGTTGCCATCGTTCGAACAAGTCGCGTCCTTCATTTGCGAAGACGAGACGAAGTTCACGCAAGTCACCAACGACGTCTTGGCGACGTTGGCCCCGGATGAAGAACCGGGAAACGTGGAGGCGGTTCGGGAATAAAACCCGGACCGCCCCCAACGTGGCGCACCTTGTACGCGTCGGGTCTTCGCTTGGGGTTGCGACCCGCTGAATTTTGGGACATGACTTTTTACGAGTTTTCATGTTTCCGGAACGGGACGTTGGAGGCCGACCGTACACAATGGAATCACACCGGCGCGCTCATGGCGATGTTGTTCAACATCAACAAGGGCAAAGGTCAATCGGCAAAGTCGGCGCTCGATTTCAACCCATACGGGCAAGGCATGGCCTCGCCTGAAAACAACAAACCCCTTTCGGCTGAGGACATCAAAAGCCTTGCCGATGAAATGAAACTTCATGGCCGGTAAGTCGTCACGCCTCGCGATATTGTTGGACCTTGACGGGTCCGAATTTGAAAAAGGGTTGAACCGTAGCTTGTCGCGCTTCAAAAGCGCGTCAAAGCGTATGGAGTCAGCAGGGCGTGGGTTGTCCATGGGATTGACCGCACCCCTTGCCCTTGTCGGCGCGACGTCATTCAAGACCGCACAGGACTTTGAGTTAGCAATGGCCAAGGTCGGCGCCGTTTCGGGTGGCGGTGAAGCGGGCCTTCGTAAACTTACCGAACAGGCGAAGAACCTAGGCGCTACGACTTCGTTCAGCGCGTCCGACGTGTCATCGCTTCAACTTGAGTTGTCAAAACTTGGTTTTGGGGTTGGTGACTTGACAGGTCAAAACGGCTTGCCGGGCATGACCAATTCGGTGTTGAACCTTTCAAAAGCGTTCGATTCGGACTTGGGCGAAACCGCCGAAGTCGTCGGGGCAACGTTGCGTCAATTTTCAAAAAACGCAGAAGACACCGGCGCCGTTACCGACGTCATGGCCAAGGCGTTCGGCGCTTCGGCGTTGGACTTGACGAAGTTCAGCGAATCGATGAAGAACGCCGGGCCGGTTGCCAACACATTCGGCTTCAGCCTTGAAGAAACGACCGCCTTGCTTGGCGTCATGGCGAACAATGGAATTTCAGGCGCCGACGCCGGAACGAAGTTGAAAATGGCTTTTAGCGAATTGGCGAAGTCAGGCGTACCGGTCAAAGACACCTTTCAAAAATTGCTTGCCGGCGGTGTCTCGTACACCGAAGCCATGAACACCCTTGGGACGCGGGCCGCGATTCTCGGACCCATTTTCGGAAAGAACCTCAAGGACCTTTCAGACCTACAAAAGGAACTTGACGGCGCCAGCGGAACGGCCCAACAAATGTCCGACGTCATGGGCAACACGACGGCGGGCAAGATGGCCGAAATGAATTCCGCAATCGAGGCGATGCAAATCGAACTCGGAACGGCGTTGGCGCCAACCGTCCTTGAAGTTGCAAATGTCATTCGTGAACTTGCGTCTAGCTTTGCCAACCTCGACAAGGACACGAAAGAAACAATCGTCAAAATTGGAATGGCGGTGGCGTCCCTTGGGCCGATGCTCATCGTCGGCGGAAAGGTGACGGGCGCCATCGGCAAACTTTCGGGCGCGTTCAAATTGCTTTCGAAGGCGAGCGTGTCAGGCGCTGGGAAATCGGCCAGCGCGTTGGGGCGTCTCATCCCCCTTTTGATGAACCCGGCATTCCTTGCGGGGGCCGGTGCCTTCGTTGCCATCGGCGTCGCGTTGAAGCCCCTTGTCGAACGGATGACGTCGTTCAGTTACCAAACGCGAACGGCGCAAGGTGCAACCGAAGAACTGAACAAGCGGTTGGGCGAAGAATCGGCCGAAGCCCGTGTGTTGTTCGGGGAGTTGAAGAACGCCGTGGCGATGGAACGCGACCGGGGTAAGGCAATCGAAGAACTTCAAAAGAAGTACCCCGATTACCTTGGCAACCTTGACTTGAACAAGGCCAGCTTGGAAGATATAGCCAAGCTAGAAACGCAAGTGACGAACGCCATCGGCGACCGCATTCGTCAGCAACTTTTGGCCGAAGCGCAACAAAAGAAACTCGAAGCGCAAACGAAAGTCGAGCGGGGAATCATTAGCGCCGAAAATGTTTTGCTTGGCGCTCAATTCAAGCCGGAGGACATCAAAAAGACGTCGGCCCTCGTTCGTCAATACTTCGGGGAAATCGCCGACGGCACGCGCGAGGTTGGCAAGTTCGACGCGACGGGGGCGAAGTTGAAGCAATTCTTGAAAGATTCCGGCGCCGGGGCAAACTTGAGCGAAAGGGAATTCAACCGCCTCGCGAACGCCTTCATGACGGCCAACGTCGAGGGCGAAGGGTTGGTCGGTGACTTCGACTTGTTTTCACAATCTTTGATGGAAGTCGCCGGGGAAGTCAGCGACACCGGCGCGAGCCTTCGACGCTTTGAAGAAATGGCGTCGCGCATGGCGACGACGACGAAAGACGCCACCGACGCAACAAACGCGGACGCCGACGCGCAGGGCGCAAGCGCCGACGCCACGACCGCCAACACCGACGCCACGACCGCCAACACCGACGCAAAGAAGGCAAACAAAAGCGCCACGGAAGAAGCCGACGAAGCCAGCAAAAAGCAAACGGAAACGCTTGGTCAATTGTTTTCACGCCTTGAGGAAACGACGGTTCAAGCCGAACAAACCGTTTCACCGCTTCAGGCGATGGCGAAACGTTTGCGGGAAATCGGAACCCTTCAAGGAATTGGAATGATTGATTCCGTCGAGGCGCTACGTCAACGCCTTGAAGCTACCGAAGAAGCGTTTCAAGCGATGTCGTTGGCCGACGAAGATTTCATCGGGACGCCTATGTTCCAAAAGATGAAGGACGAAATCGACGAACTTCGCAAGAAGCTGGGCGAGACGGAGGGAGGGCTTGAAGACGTAGGCGAGACGGCGAAGCAATCATTCGACCTTTTGAAAACCGGGGCGGATGCCGGCGGGCAAGTGGCCGGGGCTTTGTTCGACTCGTTGATTGACAAGGAAAAGAAGTTCGGCGAAGCGGTCAAAAACATCGCCATGCAAATGGTTCGAACGGCCTTGACGACGGCGGTGGCCAACGCCATCACGTCGGCGTTCAGTCCTGCAAGCCCGGACAACATCGCCACGGGTGGCGCAAGCGCCCCCGCCAAAGCCGTCGCCAACGTGTCGGCGGTTCAAGCCTTGTTCGCTTCGTTCACAGCCTTCGCGCAAGGTGGTGCGGTCCTTGGTCCAACGCTTGCCCTCATCGGTGAGAACCCCGCAAGCCGTGGTGAATTCGTCGTGCCTTTCGAGCGCATGGGGCAATTCATGGAAATGGCCGGCGCCGGACGCGGTCCCGAATTCAGCGCCCGCGTCTTGGGTGACGACCTTCTTTTGTCTTCGAAGCGGTCCGAACGTAAATTGTCACGAACAGCAATCATTTGAAGCATGGCGATTCTAGAATTTGACGGCACAAAATCGGGAAGCGGGTCGGGTTGGACGCGTCGTTTTTTCACGGAAGGCGTCTCGTCGGACTTCCATTCGTACCGAATCGAAATCATTGACACCGGAGACAGCGCCGGGACGTTCAGCCAAAGCGAAACCACGGTGACGCGCTTTCGCATGGAAGGCGACACGGGCTTTCGTCTAGAATACGACGGCGACACCGACAACCGTCACACGCCGTTGGTGCCCTCGACGTTGCAGATTGCGGTACTTGTAGACGAAGACGCAATTGAAGAACTCGTGACGGCTTTGCAGACATCGCCCGACAACCGCTTCGGGCTGGCAATGTACATTCACGAACCCGACAACAATTCGGGCGACGGTGTCGGGTCGGTCGGGTCGATGGCCTTCGCCGATGCGTCGGGTTGGTGGCGCCCCGTTTGGTTCGGAACAATCTTGTCGGACCAAACCGAAAGCGTCCTTCAATCGAATGGCGACTTTTTTGAAATCACCGCAAATTGTGGCCTTGTACTTTTGAACGATGAACCGTTCATAAAAGACGACGGCACGCGGTTCACCGACATTCAACCTCTGAGTCGTCAAATTGGTCGGTGCCTTGCCAAGCTACCGACGGCCTCCCTTTGGGGTTGGAATCAGTACAACGGCGCGACGGAAGTGTTCAGGGATTACAACCAAACGCACGTCGAACGCACCTTGAGCGAAACACCTGTGACGCCGTTCTTTCGGGAATGCGTGTGGATTCTTGACAAGGAAAAGCACGCCATCGATTTCACAGTAGGCGAAACGACAATTGACTTTCACGGCGGGGCTTCGGTCCTCGACTTGACGAAATGCGACTCGAACGCATTCGTCGAAGTCGAAGAAGAAGAAGACAACTTGGGGGGCATCGTCAGGGCGCGCAAGTTCACGTCATGTTCGGAGGTTCTTGAAAACATCGCGTCGTGTTTGGGCGCTCGCATTTTCCTTTCGGACGGGTCGTGGTGGTTCCAAAATCCCGATTCTATGATTGCGACAACCCGACGTGAATTCGTTTGGTTTGACCAATATCAACTCAAGGCCGTGAACGCCACCAACCAAACGGCGTCACCTTTGACCAACTCGACGGCGGGGAAACCGATTGACGTCTTCGACCAAGGCTTTGAACCCGACGGCAAAACGAAGGTGACGTGTCTTTTCCCGACGCGCCTTGTCGAGTCAGTCCACGACGACGGTGGCGCTCGATTGTTGGCCACGTTTTCACAGCAAAATTACGGCTACGACGGGGAAGAATTGCTTGGGACCAATATCATATACTTCGAGAAACACCCGACCCTGACGCAATGGCTTTGCAAGCCGATTGTGGCAAGTCACGCCGACGTCGTAATTGAAGGCGGGGAGTCGTTCGCAATCGTGGGAAACCTTCAGTTCTCGAAGATTGGTAAGAAGAATTCATTCGGCCCCTCGACTTTCAACGACCTTTATTCGGACAACGCACGGGGCGCGAGGTTCCGTGTCTCGATGAAAATCAAATGCGGGGACTACTATTTGAAGCGTCAAATAACGACGCGTTCGGAGACGGTCAACATCAAGAACGCCGTCGGGTCGACGACCAACACCCAAAAGTTCGAGGCCCAAAACGGGGACGTCGAATGGACGTTGACGGACAGCGACTACCAATTTACCATCCCACGGATGGGAAGCGAACCCGTCCCACCGGTTGTAACGATTGAAGACAGCAACGGCGACCAAGTAGACGCCGACTTTCCGGGTGGATTTCACACGCGCTTGCGTTCCAATGGAACTGAATTCAAGGTCGTCACCGGCGCCACGCTTGGCGACATTGACAGCGAGTCGACGTTCGCCATGAATTGGGTTTTGCCTCCAACCCCGACGGGCGTCACGCATACCGGAATTGAAATCACAATTGACGTCCGCGTTATGAACTCGGAACACCAATTGTTGAGCGGTACGGCGGTGCGCGATTTTTTCAGCGAAGACAGCGAAAACCAATTTCAGGCATTTTACAACGGCACTTCGGCGCTTGCCATCGGCACCGCTTTTCTCAAAGTGTTGAGTGGCGAGGCGTCGGAAGATAACCCGGTTTCGTTCATCGCCGAAGCGGACAAGAACACGTCGCGAATCGTCACGGCGAAAAGCATCTTCGGCGACAAGTACACCGTGGGCGCCACGACGCGGGCGTTGACGCTCGTTGACGCGGACGACGCTTCGACCAGCTACGCGGACGGAAATTGGGTGACGTTGGACAACCTGACGGCCAACGGCAAGTATTTGCACCAATTGCTAGCCGACGAAACCTTGCAGAAAAGGCACAACCCGCTCGAAATTCGCAAGGGCAAACACGCGTACACAGCGCAAACGCCCCCGCCCTTGTCCGACGACCGTGGTTTTTACGACATCGACAAAATCGCGATGTCGCAATTTCAAAGGCCCATCAAATTCGCGTACACCAACGGAACGACGTTGACGTTTGAATTCCTGAATTTGCTTGTCGCAAAGGACCGCACCGCCTACGTAATCAGTCGATGCAAAACGTCGCGCGACTTGACGTCAATCACGAATTGGGACACGACGGACGAAGTCAGGGGGCCACAAACGACGTCGGGCGGAAATGGCAACCCGGGAAGCACGGGGCCGGGACCGGTCGCCGGCTTTGAAATCGGCGTTGCTTCGGGGTCAAATACGCAAGGCGACATCGCCGGCCTTCGACGTTCACAGGCTGGGACGACGTCCGACGTGACCGCCATCGAAGACAAGACGCGCTTCATCACGGCAAGCGGAACAGGAATAACGAACATCACCGGCGACGGCACTTGTTTGCGGGCGTCCAACATTCTCGAAAACCCGAACCAAAAGTTCGTCACGCAAAGCGAAAAGGACGCCATCGCGTCGAACACGTTGCAAGCCCTGAACAACGCGAACGACATCAGCACGAACGCGGGCAATATCACAACGAACGCGACGGACATCACAACGAATGCGACGGACATCGCAACCAACGTGACCGACATCGCCACCAACGCGACCGACATCACGGCGTTAGAAACCGACATGACGGCCGTCGAGAACGCGTTAGACGAAGCAAACAACGGTTCGTCCGCGCGGACAGGGCAAACAGGTGTCGAGGTGGCCACGTTCAACGCGTCGGGTGTCCTTGGTTCCGTTGACGACGGTTCACGCAACCAATTTTTGAAAACGAACGGTCTCGGGGTGTTGTCGTTTGACAGCATTGAAATCACGCTTGCCAGCCTTTCGGCGCGTGTCACCACCACGAACTCGTCGGGTTTCTACTACGGGTCGTCTTCGTTTGGTTTCAACTACCCAATCTGGTCTTCAATCAACTTCAACAACACGCCGGGCAACCCCTACGCCTTGAAGGTGAATGACGACTACGCGCATTGCGGAATCATGTTGCCGTTCAAGGTGAGCGCCCTTCGCGTCATCGGTTCCGTCCGCAACGACAGCGGGACGGAGAACGTCGAGGTCGGGTTGTTTTATGCCGATTCCCCCAACGGCGATTCGGCACAAATGACCTTGACGGAAATCGACACGACCGAAGTGACGGTGTCCGTGATTGACAGACACTACGACTTCGAAATTGACCAAACCGAAAGCCTAGCCAAAGGCAAGTTGTTGTTCTTAGGGTTCCGACGGACCAGCACAACGACGGGGACGCGGTACGTCAACTTCACAGCCACAATCACAGGAAAACGCGCTTGACATGAATGCAACTAACATAGACGCCGACACGTACACACCACTTGAGGAGTTGGAAGGCGACGCCACCTTTGTCGAAGTCATCGAACGCTTGAACGAACTCGTGAACGTCGTCAACGCCATCGTCGTCACCGTCAACGGAACACACGACATAGAACAAAACCCCACGCCATGACACGAGAAAACATTTTGAACGTCGCCCTTTTTGGTTGGACGTGGGTGACATTTACCGAAGCCGTCACCTTTACCCTTGGGGCGGTTGGCGCGTTGACGCTCATTTGGATGAACGTCGAACGCGCTTTGAAGGCTAGGCACGAACGGCAAAGCATGGTGGAAGGTGCGGAAGATTGACAAAATTATTTTGCATTGCACCGCGACACGTGGCGACGTGAGCGCGTCAACGGTGCGGTCGTGGCATTTGGACCGAGGATGGCGTGACATCGGATACCATTTTTTGGTGCGTACCGACGGCCGGATTGAAGCCGGGCGACCCTTGACCGAAGTCGGGGCACACGTCAAAGGAATGAACAGGGGAAGCGTTGGGATAGCCTACGCCGGCGGACTCGACGAAGACGGCACACCACGCGACACGAGGACCGACGCACAACGGGCCTCCCTTGTCATGTTGTCGATGTCGTTGATGATTACCGTTCCGGAAATCGAAAGCGTCCACGGGCACAACGAGTTCAGTTCGAAGGCGTGTCCTTGTTTCGACGTGGCGGACGAATTTTGGGCCATCAATTGCGAGCCGTGGCGCGACCTTGGAATTCACGAGGCTTTGATAACGGCGGAAAAGACATTGATGTTTTGAAACGGAAGAACGCCAGTCCGGAACACGACATTCAATGCGAGGTCGTGAGGCGCTTGAAGGAACACGCCCCCGACGTCATGTTTTGCGCAACGGTCGGCGGGGTGCGGTTGTCCATGAACCAAGCCAAGCGAATGAAGTCGGCCGGGTACTTGGCAGGGATTCCCGACCTTTTGTTTTTTGAACCGCGTCAAGGCTTTGTCGGCCTTGCCATCGAATTGAAGGCGAAGCGGGGGCGCGTCTCAAGCGCCCAACGCGAAGCCATTCAAAAGCTAAATGCGCGAGGATGGAAGGCGGTCGTGTGTACAGGCTTCGACGAATGCGCGTCCACGTTGCGGGAATACTTCGACGACCCCGACGTTTTGGGGTTTTAAGCACACAGCACACAAAAAAAGTTTGGCGCTAGAACCCGCGTCGTTGTTGACTTTCCGAAAAAAAGTCAATTTTTTTTGCCTGAATGTTTGGCGGTTTGTTGATTGTGTGCCTATCTTTGAGACATCAAACAAACACAAAAACACACAGTCATGAAAATCTCAACCAACATTCAAGCCCAAGTCAATGTCTACTCCAAGACCTACACCATCACTTTTGAAGATGCAATCGGTCTCATCGCATGGCAGAACGAATCAAAACACGCGGTAGCCTATGGCGGAAAGTTTGACTTCGTCAAGCAGACTACAACCCGCGACGCGCATATCTACGGAATCCTCTCTTGCACCAAGTCGTGAAAAATAATCAACCAAACAAAAACACACACACCATGCAAAACGACCCCAACACCGAAGACCTCGTGAATTGGATTCACTTTGACGGGCGCGACGCCGTAGACAAAGCCTCTAAATGGATACACAAACAAACCGGATGGCCCGAAAAAAGTGTTCGTTTTTTCTTGTGGAACTACGGGATGTATAAAGGATACAGCGAAGGCTTTGAAATTCTACGTGCAACCATGTTCGACACACACGCGAAAGGTGTCGAAGTCCACTACGACCCGAATTTTATTGACATCGAAAAGAAATAAATTCAGCGAATGCCCAACACTTGCCCCCATTGCAAAGAACCCCTCGACGGGGTTCTTGCAATCACAAAGAAACACCGTCAAGTTGCGAACCGAATCATCGAAGAACAGCACGGCGAAAACCGGATTCGAAACCATATCAACCGGCGCTTGGACCTCGTGCCGATGTTCATCGCAAAGACGTGCGCCCACAACGGGTTCACCCTCGAAGAACTCCTAAGCGATTCACGACGCCGTGAACGCGTTCAAGTGCGTCACGCGCTCATGTGGTTCCTTGCAGAGAATACGACGCTGGCCCTCGTGACGATTGCCGGCATCTTTGGACGCCATCACTCAAGCGTCATCCACGCCCGCAAGTCAATTCCCAAACTGATGTCGGTCAAAGACCCCGACACCCTCGGAATCGTTCAAATGACTTTCGACATTGCGTCAGATATTTGGAAACCTCAAAACCCCAAAACATGAACCAACCAATCCCCAAGCGCCTGACCATTCGCGTCGACGTGAACAAAATCTTGACCGAACACCTGTACAACGGGGCCAAGGGCAAGTACCTCAACCTCGTGTTGTTCAACACGCCCGACAACGAGTTTGGAAACGATTACGTGGTAAAACAGGACATCCCGCAAGAAAGCCGACCCGACGACGTGCCTATTTTGGGCAACGCGAAGGCATGGGAGGCCACAGGAGGCCAAAAGAATATGAACCAAGGCCAAGGGTCGGGAGGCGCTCAAAACGCCTCAAATGACGCCCCATTTGGACAAACGAACACCACAAGCACCAACCCCTTCGGATGAACGTCCCAATCGTCAAGCCGATGGACCGTTTCGAGGCGGTCAACAAGATTCGCGAAACCGGTTCCCAACGTGGCCTTGGGACCGGCTTTCGTGACCTAGATAGCCTCTACACACTCAAGAAAGGCTTTCCGCTTTTCATCGCCGGGGCACCGCACCACGGCAAAAGCATTTTCGTGAAACAATTGGTCGTCAATTGTGCGGTCCAACACGGGTGGCGGTCCCTGCTGTTCATGGCCGAAGAAGGTGGCGCCGACGACCTGATTGTTGACCTTGTTGAAATGAAGTGTCAAGCCGACGCCCGGAAGATGACGCCGGGCGGGTTGCCGAACGACCGGGCCATGACCGACGAACAGTTTCAAGACGCGTTGATTTGGGTCAACAAGCACTTCGCAATCATCGACCCCGACGACGTGGCCAACACCAACGCGCCGTTCACGCTTGACGCCTTCCATCAAATAGCGCAACGGGAGGCGTTCGACGTGACCGTTCTCGACCCCTGGAACGACATTGACCGCGACTTGGAAAAGCATGGCGGAAGGGAAGACCTGCAATTGACCGACGCCCTGCGTGACGTCCGACGGGAGTCCGCACAACAAAACCGAATCGACATCGTCGTGACGCACATCGCCAAAGTCCAAGCGGACAAGAAAAGCGTTTGCGGGACGCGTTACCAAGGCCATGCGTTGCCGACGGAATGGGCGGGCGGGCAAACGTGGTTTCGTCGGGCGTTCACGATGTTGCTTGTGTACCGGCCCCCGGCTGGCCTCGTCATCGAACCCGACGGCCAAGCAATCGAGCCGGGCGAATGTTGGGTATATTGTCAGAAGACCAAGCCCAAGGGCGTGGGCAAGTTGGGACGCGTCAAGTTGTGGTGGCAACCAAGCAAACACCGGTTCGTTGAACGGGACGAATTCAACAAAGAATTCGGACCCTTGCAACGTTGACGCAAAAAAAAAATTTGCCGAATGTTTGGAAGTGTGGATTTTGTGCGTATCTTTACGGCATCAATCAACGACAAACCGACAAAGGTTTGAACAGGTCGCTCGCCTTTCAGAGTACAAAAGCCCCAACACTATGGCTATTGTTTCTTCTTTTCTTTCTCCAGTTTCTTTGTCCCATGAAGACCTTTTGTGGGTCATGACGTCGCCCAACACCGGCACCGTGTCCGGTGTGGTTTGCATTGTTGAACCACGTTGGAACGGGACGCCTCACGCCTTGGTGCGCCTTGCCAACATCACCAACGTCAATGGCGTGCGCCAAGTTGGTGCGGGAGACGAGTTTGTATGTTCTTGGTCCGACCTGACTAGGTTTCCACTTTTTGAAAACATTCAGGACATGAAAAGGTATCTAGATGTTTGAATCGCTACCATCCAAAAGACCCGGCCACCGCGCCGGGTTTTTTTTTGCAAAAAAGTTCCCCGAATGTTTTGAAGTGTGGAATGTGTGCGTATCTTTACACCATGTCAAACAACACAACACGAATTCCCACGGGAACATACACCAACAACCGAAGCGGTGTTGAATGGATTGTCGACTACGTTTGCGAGGATGGCGACGTTGTAATGTACACCAACGCCGGACGATACCAAACGCGTTGCATTCCACAAACCACGTTGGTCAAAAATTACACGAAAAAGTCGCCTAAAAATTTGGCGGTATGGAATGAAATTGAGTAAGATGACACAAATTGACCTCCGGCACGTCGATTGCATGGACTACCTAGTTACCTGTGAGGACAACGCCTTTGAGCTTGCGATTGTTGACCCGCCTTACGGCGTATCACTAACGATGCAGAAATTTGTAAAACCGACAAGGCCAAATAGTTACACGAGACCTCCCAAACACAAGGGATTTGATGACAAGGAAATACCTCCGCAAGAATATTTTGAACAGCTTACGAGAGTGAGTAAAAATCAGATTGTATGGGGGGCGCAATACATGTGCAAAAGGCTTAATATTAGCGGAGCGTGGATTTTTTGGGACAAAAACAACGGACAAGGCTCACATTTTGCTGACGGAGAACTTGCACACACCTCGTTCTCTTGTTCTTTAAAGAGGTTTACTTTACATCCCTTTCACGGCACCAAGGGGGGTAAAGACAGGATTCACCCCACCCAAAAACCAGTCAAGCTGTACGAGTGGCTCCTCATGAATTACGCCAAAGAGGGGGACCGCATCCTAGACACTCATTTGGGGAGTGGGTCAATTGCCATCGCTTGCCACAATCTAGGGTTCGACCTTGTGGGGTGTGAACTTGACGAAGAATATTACAAGGGCGCGTGTGAACGTTTGAAAAACCACAAAGCACAACTTCGCTTGTACTAACATTGCGATATTGAAAACTCTTGTCGTTTCGACATTGACTTGAATCGACGGCGGGGCTACCTTCGACCCGTCTCGGACGATGACCGGCGACATCGGACGCGCACCTAAAGCGCGGACGAAGTCAGCCGAAAGCAATCGGGGCAAGTTGTATTCAAACAAAAGAGAAACCCTTGCCCGAAATCCCAAAGCACGACAGGCGCCGACCATGGAAAACCAAGGTCAAAGGCACAAAGCCGAACCGTGCGTTTCATTCGGATTCAACGCCCGTTCGCCCTTTCGAGAATACGCCGACAGGCTCGGAGACCGAACCGCGATTGAAGTCGGCACGCTGGCAAAGATTCCGTCGCGCCGTCATTCAACGCTTTCCGTTTTGCCCCATTTGCGACGCCATGGGACGCACCACACCGTCGACGGATTGTGACCATATTTCCCCGCGACATCGGAATGAGTTTGACTTGTTCGACCTTGCGAATTGTTGGGCCATTTGTCACGAGTGTCACGAGGTGAAATCCAGCCTTGAACGCCGTGGCATACACCACGAGACAATGCAAGGTTGGGTGAATCATGTCGCAAGAATTCGAAGAACAGGCAAACCACGTTCGTCAAACTCTGAGTGAGTTGGCCGAACGTTCCCCCGTTGTCGTCGCGACGGCTGATATTTCAGGGCTGGCCGTGTGGCAACTCGTGGCGTTGTGGTGCGACCATTTGCCCGGAACAACATGGCGCGACATCGTTTCGAATTGGTCGGTCGATTTGATGCACGACGTACTGGCGACATTCATCGTTTGGGCCGAAAATCAACAAGGCGATGTTGATGAAATTTTCTTGAATTGACGCAAAATTTTGCGCGGAAAAGGGGTAAGGGGGGCGCAAAATCAACGACATTTGGACCAAGAC
>Ga0129348_1000264_pt1 | contig 18631 bp, 19 predicted proteins | sample CPBDNA_4_FD_94424 | JGI IMG/M metagenome (GOLD analysis project Ga0129348, IMG submission 94424) | Freshwater to marine salinity gradient microbial communities from Chesapeake Bay, USA - CPBay_Sum_27_0.8_DNA | ecosystem: Environmental > Aquatic > Marine > Coastal | place: USA: Chesapeake Bay...
ATTAGAAGAAAAAATATCTAAGTTCTTATTGTTTGCCAAGAGAAGCTTCGGGTTTGTTTTTGCTGCTTTCAAGTGATGTGTATCCGACTTTCTTTGCTGATTTGATATCGCTTTCAACCATTCCGATCACGACTCAAAGATCCTGATCGTGAGATGGGTTTAATTTTGGTGAACCGCTGTGCCGTGCGAGCCCCAGTGTTCGACCTGGAGTTACCAGAAGGGACGAAAGATTTCGAGAGGATTCGTTTCCGGTTACGAGACCGGTTTACGGCACCAACACGACAGTCACCCCATGTCGAAAGAGAGTCAGATCAGAGCACTAGAGAAAGGCTGTCACCAACACAGCAGTTCATCACCAATTTAGAGGAAGAGGCCAGATTTCACGAATGCGTTGCAGCATTTGCTGTCCTCTCTCTGCTCGTTCATCAGCGGTACGGCCATTGAGCAGGGTGGTGACATGCCCCACTTTGCGTCCAGGGATTTCATTTTTTCCGTACCAATGCAGATGCAAGCCTTCGATGGAGCGTAATTTTGAAAGGCGTTCCTCAAGCGGCTCAGCCTGGTCTGCGCCGAGTCCAAGCAGATTGACCATCAAGGAACCATCGGCAATGAATTCTGGATTGGGTACATCCAGCCCTGCTGCAATGCACAGTTGTTGATCAAATTGACTGCTGGAACAAGCCTCAATTGAAAAATGACCTGAATTATGCGTCCGAGGAGCTATTTCATTGACAAATAATCCTTCTGATCCATAGAAAAACTCCAAGGTCATCACACCCACGTAGCTGAGCTTTGTGAGCAGCGAGGCCGCAATGTTGTAGGCCGTAGCCTCAACGATTTGACTCACGGATGCGGGGGCAATCACCCAGTCGCATACTTGATTTTTTTGATGCGTTTCTGCCAAAGGAAGACTGCGAATACGCCCCTTTGCATCTCGGCTAACGACGAGGGCAAGCTCCTGCTCATAGGACACCCAGGCTTCGATTAACCACTCATTGGCATCGACGTTTCGAAGTAACTGAGCCAAGCCGTTGAGATCTTCCACAACCCGTGTGCCCTTGCCGTCGTAACCGCCGTAGGCAGCCTTGGCCATCACAGGAAAAGTCCATCCGTTCGGCAACGATGGCGATCCAGGATTGAGTTCCGCCAATGAAATCCAATCTGGACTTGGAATTAAAAGATCATCGAGAAGGCGTCGCTGGGACAACTTATTAACGAGCGGCACCAAACTCGCCAATGAGGGAGTGAACTGCACGCCCTGTCGCTCGAGAGGCATCAGCGCGTCGACTGCGATCCATTCGTTTTCGAACGTGATACCTAGGCAGTGCGTGGAGAGCTCCCTCGTTGCACGGGCATCGGTGGATCCAGCGATCACTAAATCCTTCGCCAGGGAGGCAGCAGGGTCTTCAGCTTTTGACGCCTGTACGGCCAGCGTCAAACCCCGTGTTTGGGCAGCTTCACCAAGCATGAGGGCCAGTTGCCCGCCACCGATCACCCCAATTGTGTTGTCAGCGCTGGGCATCCGTTGCAGCTCGGTCTGAGTGAAGCTTTGCATTCTCTCCTTTTAGCAACGATGGCAGACCTAAATAAGGCTTCGTTCTCCTCCGAACGCAAGTCGAATGGCTGTTAACAACAAAACCAGTAAGAACAGAGCAAGGCCAACCGTGCAGGCATAACTGATTTCTAGTTCTGCAAAGGCCTGGTCATAGACGTAATAAACCAGGGTCCTTGTGGAGTCTGCTGGACCTCCCTGGGTCATGAGAAACACCTCTTCAAAGACCTTGGTTGCAGCAATGGCGGAGATCACGGCCACCAGGGTGACGTACGGCCGTAGCAATGGAAGGGTGATGTCGACGTGCTTGCGCCAGCCTTCACTTCCATCCAGCTCAGCGGCCTCATACAGCTCCTTTGGGATGCCTTGAAGTCCTCCCAGGAAAATCACCATGTAGTAGCCCAATCCCTTCCAGAGGGTGACGAGCATCACGGAAGGAAGGGCCAACAGTGGATTGGTTAAAAAATCAATGGGTATGAATCCTTGACCAAACAAGGCGTCAAGCCAACCGTTGATGAGACCGTTTTCGGCATAGAGCCATCGAAAAGCAATGGCAGCCACCACGATCGAGACCAACACCGGCGTATAAAAAGCAGCGCGGAGGATGTGCACACCTGGGAGGATTCGATTCACAAGAACCGCCAGCGTTAAGGAGCCGATCACAATGGGAGGAACGACTCCGAATAAATAAATCAACGTGGTGCCGAGCACCTGATAAAACATTGGATCGCCAAGAAGCCGCTGAAAATTGGTTAAGCCGATGAATTTCAGGGGCTCGGTGACATCTAAACCTGTTTGCGTGAAACTGATCACCAGCGCCATCAATGCCGGAATCAAAACGGACAGGCTGAGGAGAATCAGTGCAGGAGCTAAGAACCCCCAAGCAATAAGCGTGGAACGCTGTTTGGACGTTGAGGGCAGGGCCATCACCAGCGCACGATGGTTTGAAGGAGAATAGGGCCGTCACAGCGGGCGGCATGACCCAATCCCAACCGACCAGTACCTCAGCGGCAGGTGTGAGACGTCTCAGCGTTGCGCTCGAACAGAATCCTTACGACGTCGTGATTCGCTCCGGCGGTGTGGATCAGCTCGGCGCTGAATTGCTTCGAATCGGGATTCGGCCCAACACCAAAATTCTGGTGGTTAGCAATCCAGATGTTGCTACGCCCTATGGAGCTCGTTGTCTTTCCAGTCTTGAACAGGCGGGATTTCAAGCCAGCTTGCTAACGATTCCCGCGGGTGAAGAGCAAAAAACCTTGGACACCTTCAGCACGATTCTTGATGCTGCCAAAGAGAAAGGATTAGAGCGTCAGTCGCTGATGCTCGCTTTGGGTGGTGGGGTTGTTGGTGACATGACTGGGTTTGCGGCCGCTTGCTGGCTGCGTGGAATCGGTGTGGTGCAAGTTCCTACAACGCTTTTGGCGATGGTGGATGCCGCCATTGGCGGAAAAACCGGTGTGAATCATCCAGGCGGAAAGAACCTGATTGGCGCCTTTCATCAGCCCCGACTGGTGATGATTGATCCAGACACGCTTCAAACGCTTCCCGTGCGGGAATTTAGGGCCGGTCTCGCGGAGGTGATCAAATACGGCGTGATCGGAGATTCAGACCTGTTTGCCTTGCTTGAGCGCTCCTCCGGTTTTGACAATCCTCAGTCGATTAAGACCGAGCTGCTGGAAACGCTGCTCGAACGTTCTGCGCAAGCCAAAGCACTCGTTGTGGTTGCCGATGAAAAAGAAGGTGGTCAGAGAGCCATCCTTAATTACGGCCACACGTTTGGACATGTGGTTGAAACACTCACTGGTTATGGCACCTGGCTCCATGGGGAAGCTGTGGCGATTGGCATGGTGGCAGTGGCGTCCCTCGCCGTGCAGCGTGGGTTCTTCCCCCAATCCGATGCTGACCGGCAGAAGCGTTTAATTGAACGTGCTGGATTGCCCATTGACTGGCCTGACCTTGATCCAGATTCGGTTTTAAACACGTTGCAGGGCGATAAGAAGGTCCGCAACGGTCGTCTTCGCTTTGTGTTGCCCTCCCGCATTGGCGCTGTGTCGATCGTGGATGACGTCAGCAGTGATGAAATCAGAGCTTGCCTGGCTTCGATGCGTTGAGGCCTAAGGGCTCTTGAAGGAATTGGCTCCGCTCACCCATTCTTTTGTTGGGAAGCAACGGGTTGATTCGCAGGAATGACAGCCAGCGAAATTCTCCAAGGCAAGCAGGATCAACAAGACGCAGCAGCGCTTCTCGACGTTGCAGACCCTCAGCGAGTTGATGTCCAGCAAGCTGTTGAAGACTGCTGAAGCGCTCAGCCAGACCTAAGGCGAGCAAGGCCTCACCCTGTCGGCATTGACCCTCCAGGGACCAACCATTGTTGGTGGCTTGATGGACGAGGGTCTCAAGACAGAGATGGGCCGTGATGTCGTTCTTTCCTGCATCCGCCAAGACGTTTTCACTGGCTCTTTGGTTTCGATAGGCGATGAGGGTCCCCTGGCTGCGCTGAGAGGAGTAGTAGCGATGCGCTTCTAAGGCGTAGTCGACGACGAGGAGATGGCCAGCGATCAACGCCTCAGACGCCTCAGCAAACCAACGGGCGCATTGGTCATGCCATTCCGTTGTCCACCCGTCCTCAGCATTGTCTGGAGGCAAAGCAATCTGCGCTGCTGCCAACGTTGCATTCAAGCGTTCTTGAAGAGGTTGAGGAATGGGCTCATGGCTCCAGTGCAAACCGAGATCACCATCGTCGTCTTGTTGCAGTTGAACGGTTTGCCGACAAAGCTGACCGTCAATTAGTTCCAGGCGCTCCACTGGAAGGGCATCGAGCAGCTCGTGAGCAATCAAGACCCCTATCACCGGCTTGGTCTTGAGATCGGACAAGGACGCCCAGCGTTGTGAAAGCCGTTGCTGGGGTTCGCAAGAACGCTGGTGCTGCTCCAGGCGGTTGCGTTGACGCTGTTCCATTCCTGGGTTGGCTTCCACCAAAACGAGCTCCAGTCGATGCCTCAGCTCTGGAAGCTGTTCGGCTAGATGGGTGATCAGTTCACAGCTCATCTCCGCCTCGCCAGGGCCAACTTCAACGATCGAGAGAGTTTCTGTTGGGTGGTCTTTAGCGAGCGTCCGAATCCACTGGACCAGTTGGCCACCCATCAAGGCTGCAAAATCAGGGCCCAGAGTGGCTGAAGTAACAAAATCCCCTGCTTTTCCAATCTTCAGTTGGCCACTGCCATAGGCGCCATGCTGAGGGTCATGCAAGGCCCAATCCATGAATTGGGAGAAGGGAACGGAACCTCCTACCTGTTCAAAACGCTGTTGAAGCCATAAAGGGCAGGGCGCAGCAGGGCCTGTCATTGAGGAGAATGCCTGTAATGCGACAGAGCTATGGGAACACATCCGCGCTTCAAACGATTTCTGTTCCCTTTGTTCAGCCTATGTCTGATGCTCCTGGTCGCAAGCCCGGCCCAGGCGATCGATAACCCAGAGCTATTACCCGACCATCCAACACCGGTGATTGACCTGGCTCGGGCCTTTAGTGACAACCAACTCAAAGAACTGGAAACATCGCTGGATGCTTTTGAAGAACGAAGTGGTTGGAAGTTGCGTGTTCTCACCCAATATGAAAAGACCCCTGGACTCGCTGTTAAAGAATTTTGGGGGCTTGATGAACGAAGTTTGTTGATTGTCGGAGATCCCCGTGGTGGAAATCTGCTCAATTTCAACGTGGGCGATGCGTTTTTTGCCTTGATGCCCCGCACCTGGTGGGTGGAACTCCAAACACGCTACGGAAATCAGTATTACGTCCGAGACAATGGTGAGGACGGTTCGCTCTTGGCGACGATCGGAGCGGTAGAACTTTGCCTGGATCGAGGTGGTTGTCAGTTTGTTCCAGGCTTGCCCCAGGAACAATGGCTCCTAACCCTGGCTACATCCGTTCTCGGTGGATTAATCGCCGGTTTTGCTGCCTATCCAAGGAAGGAAGGTGAACGGATCGCCTGGGCTTGGGTGCTTCTGTTATCTCCTCTTTGGGTGATGTTATTTGGTGTGTTTGGAATAGCACCGGTGGTCACACGCACCAGCGATCTTCTGCCGCTTGTGCGAAACGGTATGGGATTCGTTGGTGGCATGGTGGGCGCTTATCTGATCGCCCAAGCAACAGTTGGTCGGAGATTAGCCGAAGAATCTGAGGATTAATTCAGACCGATCAATCAAGACCCGGTTCAGGGCATGCCACAAAGAATCTTTGGACCGGTGCACACGGGGGCTTGGACTCCCTTGCTACCCGACTTTCCGCTAAGAGCTTGCTGACGCTGATCCCTGATCTGACGAAGCTGACTCAGATTGACCTTGTAAAACGATTGAAGATTGGCGAAACGCTTCACAGGCTGGCCGTAGTAGCTGCTGCCACGAAGGGTTGGGAACGAAGCCCACTCAGGGGCCAACTTGGCCGCCAGCAAGGGAGTCATCACACCAACATCAGTAAGGCGTAAGGCTTTACGTCTTTGGACGAGAAATAGGGCGCCCTGGTCTTGAACTTCAGGTCCAAACCCTCTAACCCCCAAACTGCGCTTGACCAGGTCCCATGTGAAGGGCATGAACTGATAGGCACCGGCCGCAGCACTCGCGTAGCGAGAGGAATAAATGACGCGATCGGGATGGCGATCCATCGAGCCCATCAAACTGCCGCCAAACATGACGCGATAGCCCACGTCGTGTCCGTTTTTCCAAGTTCCTTCAGCGAACCTGATCGTATTAAGAAGGGCGCGACGCTCTGGGGTAATGATGTAGGGAAGAGCACTCGTTTGAGACTCTTCAGTGGAAGTAATCAGTCCCGAACGTGAGCTTTGGAGCGTGGGCAGTGCAGCAACAGCAGCTTGAGCTGACTGAGACGACACCAACAATGGGACCACACTTGCGAGAGCCGCTGGAAGGAGACGACAGACGTTTTTCGCAAGGAAAGTCATACGTGGCAAAAAAAGATTGACCGAAGAAGGAGATCAACAAACCGCAGAGGAGGCGGCGCTCGAGATATCAGACAGAAACGAGATTGAACACATCGGGCTCAATCGATGGAACTTTGACGAACGGTTCCAGGCGACCCAAGAGCAGGTGTGCCAGATGGGTAAATGTCCTCAGACCATGGCAAGACTCAGATGGGACCCAAATTGCGCCAAAGCCAGAAGGGGTGGAGCGTCTCGGTTGAGATAACAAAAAGTAATTGCAGTGATCAGCCGTCCTAAACAGTGCTCGTTGCCACCATCGCTAAAGCGTTGGCCGCCTCTTCAGCACCTTGTTTGGAAGCAACCGGACGGACTGCATCGACAAGTTTTTGATCAAGCTCCCATTCACCTTTGTTCAAGGCATCACGACTGAGAACTCTGTGGTGTCCGTACAGGCGAAGGCCATCCATGAGAACGGAAGCTTCGGCGAAGCCATCGCGCTCCACAACGTGCATTCCTAAGTTTTGGCTGAGGGCCTCACAAAAAGTGCTGTAACCAGGCTTGCCTAAAAGCCGATCACAAAACGGCATCACATCAAAAGGACGCACGTTCTCAGGCAAAAGAGTGACATTGGCCAACGCCTCAAAATCAGCAAAAAGGTGAGGAGCCACAGGGGCTGACATCAGAAAATGATGATTGGGCCAGAGACGAAACAAGGCAGGGTCGATGGCAACACCTAAGCCCCCAAAGCCCACAAGGATCAGAGGCTCTTGAATCTGTTCCAAATGAAGACGCCATGGCTCAGGAAGATCACGCAGGGGTGACACGGTGACCCCTAGCTGCTGCTCGCTTAAACCCCACTCCATTGGGAGTGAAAAAGGACATCGCAAAAGCAGATCACCCTGCTGATAGTTCGCTTTTGCAGCAGCTGCATACTCGCTAAACAGCCCACCGAGGGGTTCATAAATGTCATCCCAACCGAAATTACCCATCCAAACCAACGGAGCGTTGAGTCGCTTAGCGAGAACGGCTGCCGCCGGTGGGATGTCAGCAACAACCAGGACTGGAGTGTTCTGCTCGGCAAGCCAGGCCATCTCCTGATCAAGATGCTGAGGGAGCTGCGTCTCCAGAGCCTTGAGAGCCTCCAGGGTTCTCTCCTCATCAACTCCGAGTGCATCGGCTTGGATCATTCCCACATCCCAGCCGACAAAACGGTGCTCAATGGGGATTGACCCGCAGACAAGCTTGAGAAACTCTGCTGAGACCCGAGAGCTGACGACGAGCCTCCAGGACGGCTGAAGCCGGTGTAAGGCACTTAAAACAGTTGCCTGTCGCGCAGCATGACCAAACCCATGGCTACTTAGGCACAAATAAATCAACATTGCGATGCGCTTTCACTGGGTTGCCGCAACAACGTTTGCTCGTAAGCAAGCGTTCCATTGGGATGGAACCAGCGATGACTCACAAGGCTGAGATGGCGCCCCTCAAATTCAACCCAGGTGAAATGAATCAAGGTCTGTCCGGCTTCGTCTGATCCAGAACGTGGAACGCAAGCGGCATTGACATAGGCGGTGCCATAGCGATCGCGATGGAACGTCAAACGATCTCCCTTCCCACCACGAAGGCTGTGGTGCATGTGCCCGAACACCACAAGATCAGCACCACGGCGACGGCGCATGGTTTCAACAGCGATCGCAAGATCGCGATCACCCCAATCAATGTGGGGATGCTTCCAATCCCGACCACAGATGCTGGACGCATCGGATCCAAGACCGGTTGGACCGCTATGGGCTAAGAGCACCAAGGGCCAAGTGTCGGGTGCCTCAGTCGCCGCTTGGACGATGCGATCGACCGACTCTTGCTCCGTAACAGGTCCGAAAACGCTCTGAACAGCTTCCGAAAGGTGAAAACCACCTCCTGAACTACATGGACGAGCGCCCACAATGGCGACGGCTGGAGACGACCAATTGCGCATCTTCCAGGAGCAATCGAGATCTCCCAACATGGAAATCTGCTGACGCAGCCGTTCACCGCTGCGGTCTCTGCCGCGATCGTGATTGCCAAGAATCACGGCGCAGGGGAGCTTCAAGCGGGTGATCGCTTTCACTAAGCGCAAATCACCATCACTCAAATCGCCAACGAACAACAGGGCATCAGGACGCAGCTGATCGAGCAGCTGCTCGTCATGACAGGTCCAATCACCATGAAGGTCACCGGCTATGGCGAGGCGCAATCTGGTCAGGAGTGGTGCCTAGGCTTTGAACATCCTGCCCGATGTGGCCAGAATGTCCGAAATCAACACCGAGACAGGTCTAGGGGTCAGGATCATGAGCAACACACCCGATGACTTCGTCAGCGCGATCCACCAGCTACGCAAGGATCGCAACGCCATCATTTTGGCGCACTATTACCAAGAGCCTGAAATACAAGATATTGCTGATTTCATTGGTGATTCATTAGAGCTTTCACGCAAAGCAGCAAGCACGGATGCAGATGTGATTGTGTTCTGCGGAGTGCATTTCATGGCAGAGACTGCAAAAATATTGAGTCCAGAAAAGATTGTGATATTGCCTGATATTGAAGCTGGATGCTCACTTGCTGATGATTGTCCTGCCGAGGAATTTAAAGCATTTAGAGCTGATCATCCTGAGCATTTTGTTGTCAGTTATATAAACTGTACGGCAGCTGTAAAAGCCCAAAGTGACTTAATTTGCACCAGCAGCAATGCTGTTGATCTTGTTAATCAACTTCCAACAGACATCCCAATTTTGTTTGCTCCTGATCAAAATCTTGGTCGATGGGTCCAGCGACAGAGTGGCCGCGATCTCACTTTATGGCAGGGTCGCTGCGCTGTTCATGAGACATTTAGCGAAGAGGCTTTATTGAAACTGAAGCTTAAATATCCAGATGGTGAGGTGATCGCACACCCAGAGTGCATGGAAAATCTCCTAGATCTTGCCGATTACATCGGTTCAACAAGCAAACTTCTGTCCCATGCACAGACCAGCAGTGCATCAACCTTCATTGTGTTAACAGAGCCCGGAATCATGCATCAAATGCAGAAAATGGTACCAAATAAACAATTCATTGATGTTCCTGGTCTTGATGGATGTAGCTGCAATACATGTCCCTACATGCGCATGAACACGCTCGAAAAGCTATGGAAGTGCTTGGATACACTCGAACCAAAAATTGAGATGGATGAAGACATAAGAATCAAGGCCTTAGCTCCTATTCAGCGCATGCTTGAAATGAGCAAGTGAATCCTTCGGACAAACAGAAGTTTCTCGTAAATGGACAATTGAATGGCAATTGATTAGCGATATGAACGTTGCCATGTAGTGCACAAATTTCAGACGAGCCATCAGCCGGGTTAGGTCAAAGCACGGATACCAAAGGGTTGTCTGGTCCTTTTCCAAAGACAGACGTTTTGCAAGGAAGTGCAAAGCTCACATCTTGAGCTCTGCTACGACAAAATGTTTGGATGCCGGTGCTTCAACGACACAAACAGGGTTTGTATTGCCCAGCAGCTGATGCATGGATTGATCCAAGCTGGCCAGTTGAAAGAGCATTGATCACCCATGCTCATGCAGATCATGCCCGAGCAGGCAGTCGAGAATATTGGGCGATTGGTCAATCAGCAGGAGTGCTGCGACAACGTCTTGGACAAGACATCAAACTCCACTCAGTCACCTATGGAGAAGAATTCACACTTGGTCAAGCAACACTTTCGTTTCATAGTGCGGGTCATGTCCTAGGAAGTGCTCAGATTCGCATTGAGGTGGAGGGAGAGGTTTGGCTTGTAACGGGTGACTACAAACGTTGTCATGATCCAAGTTGCGAACCCTTTGAAAGCGTTAAATGCGACGTGATGATCACTGAATCCACGTTCGGATTGCCGATCTATCGGTGGGAGTCAGGTCAAGACGTCGCAAAAAACATCCATGCATGGTGGACTGCGTCTAACGAACGTCCATCGTTGTTGTTTTGCTATGCCTTTGGTAAGGCTCAGAGGGTGCTAGCAGAACTCAAAGGTATCGGTGTAGAGGATGAAGTGCTCCTGCATGGAGCCGTTCAAACAATTACGAAGCACTACCAAGAAGCGGGGGTCGACATGGTTCAAACGAGACCAGTGAGTGAACTTGACAGTAAAGATCCTCTGAAGGGAAGACTGATCATCGCTCCACCCTCGGCCTATCGCTCGGCATGGATGCGACGATTTAAGGAGCCGCAAACAGCATTCGCCTCCGGATGGATGACTGTGAGGGGAGCTCGCCGAAGAAAGGGATATGAACGGGGATTTATTTTAAGTGATCATGCTGATTGGAACGGTTTATTGAAAACAATTAAAGAAAGTGAAGCCAAACAAGTGTATGTCACCCATGGACAAGATGATGTTGTCGCAAAATACTTGCGAGAAACAGAAGGAATCAAGGCCGATCCTCTTGAAAGCTTGAGCTAAGAGATCTGTCGTGAAACCAACTAGCTTAAAACAATTTGGCGACCTTATTGCACAATTAGATCAATGCAATGGAACCAATAAAAAAATTCAAATTATTGCAGATTTCATTAAAGATATTGATCCAAGGGATGGAAGCTGGACGATTAGCCTATTAATAGGCAATCGGCAAAGAAGACTGATTACTGGCAGAAAACTCAGAGACATCCTCCAAACAAGAACAAAGATGCCATCATGGTTATTCGATGATTGCTTTGCACAAGTAGGCGATTCTGCAGAAACAATAAGCTTACTTTGGCCTCAAATAAAGGATGAAATTGCAAATACCTCTCCAGAACTCTGTAGCAATAGCGATTTTGTACCACTACAGATAGACCACAACAAACCACTTCATTGGTGGATGGAAAAAGTTTTACCAGTAATAAAAGATTTACCTGATATGCAGCAAAATGATGTGATGATTATGCTGTGGCAAAAAACCCCAGAGAAGGGTCATTATTTAATCAATAAACTAATTACAGGTGGATTTAGGATTGGAGTATCAAAGGGAATTGTCGTCAAAAGCATTGCACAAGCATATGAACTGAATGAAAGCATTATTATTGAACGACTCATGCAAACAATTGAAGTTACAAAAGAATGGTTCGAGCAACTCACAAAACCACAGGAATTAAATCAAGGTGATCGTGGAGCCATTCCTTATCCATTTTACCTGGCAAGTCCAGTTCAACTCAATAAAATAAAGGAGACTGCGGTTGATGATTGGAGGTTGGAATGTAAATGGGATGGAATACGTGGTCAATTGATCCGTAGAGAATCAGGATCATATCTATGGAGTAGAGGTGAAGAATTAATCAACTCTGCATTTCCGGAAATAATCAAAATGGCCGACAAATTACCATTAGGCACGGTGTTGGATGGAGAAATCATTTGTTGGAGAGAGGGTGAAGGTAAACCAATGACTTTTGGCTCATTACAGAAACGTCTTGGCAGGAAGACGGTGAGCAAATCACTTCTTAGTGAATACCCCGCTAAATTTCTTGCTTATGATCTTCTAGAATTCAACACGATTGATTTAAGAAGTAATGAACTAAGCAACAGAGTAAGCATGCTATGTATGTTAACCAAACAACTCAAAAATGAAGCATTAATGATTAGCGAAAACAAGGACATTCATAGCTGGAATCAATTGGATGAACTCAGACAGCAAGCTGGACTGGAAGGGGCAGAGGGGCTAATGATTAAGAAACTTAATTCGCCCTATTTATCTGGCCGTAAGAAAGGTAGTTGGTGGAAATATAAACATGAACCAATGACACTGGATGCTGTATTAATCTATGCCCAGGCTGGGACAGGAAAACGTGCTAATTTATTCACAGACTATACCTTTGCATTGTGGGATAAATCCGAAAAAAGGGGAGAAGCGCGGAAATTAGTTACCTTTGCTAAAGCATATTCTGGTCTTGATAATAACGAGATATTAGCACTAGATCGATGGATTCGAACTCATACAAAAGACCGGTTTGGACCTACACGAGTCGTGGAAGAAAAACAAGTCTTTGAAATTGCATTTGAAGGGGTATTGGAATCGAAGCGACATAAATGTGGACTAGCTGTACGATTTCCTCGAATCCATCGATGGCGAACCGATAAATCAATTAACGATGCTGACTGCATTGAGAGAGCTCATGCTTTTTGTAGAAAAGATTAGTTTAGTTGAATATTCATCGCGTTTAAAGATTCAGTCTTAGGCATTAAAGATTCACAATAATTTTTAGTTTGCACGTATGTGAATCGCAACCACACCTGATGCTTGATTGAAACTAGAATTAATCGATGAAAGATACTTCTACAGACGAACCTAATCGTCATAGCCAGTAGACAGATGGTGTCCCTTAAACCAGTCGAAGCGTGGTTTGCACAGCAAGGTTGGAAACCGGCCTTGTTTCAAAGACAAACTTGGAACGCATCTCTTAAGGGAGCTAGTGGCCTGATACAAGTCCCTACTGGATCAGGAAAAACATACGCAGCAGTGCTCGGACCCGTAGCAAAGATGCTCGCAGAGAAGACCTCTAAGAGGGGGGTTCGGCTGTTGTACATCACTCCATTAAGGGCTTTAAGCCGCGATTTGGCAGAGTCTATTCAATTACCAATTTCAGAAATGAATTGGCCTATACGTGTAGGAACTAGAAATGGAGATACCACAAGTGCAGAAAGAACTAAGCAATTAAGAAACCCACCCGAAATTCTAATAACAACCCCTGAATCACTGAGTGTATTGATCGGAAATTCAAATGTTTTGGATCTATTCAAAAATCTTGAAACAGTGGTTCTGGACGAATGGCATGAACTCATGGGTAGTAAACGAGGAAGTCAAACTGAGTTGTGCCTAAGCTGGCTAAGAACACTGAATCCATCATTACAAACATGGGCTTTAAGCGCAACAGTTGGGAATCCTGATGAGGCAGCTAAACATGCATTAGGTTTACATGAAAGATGCATTCATATCAATAGTGCCAAGCCTCGTTCAACCACAATTCGAAGCATTATCCCGGACACAATTGATGGGTTTCCATGGGCAGGTCATCTTGGACTCCGTATGTATGAAGCATTAGTTGCCAAACTAGATCCAGGAAGAAGTACCCTATTATTTACCAATACACGCAATCAATCTGAACGCTGGCATCAATGCCTGCGCTTTGCTTGTCCTGAAATGGAGGGTTTATTGGCTCTTCATCACAGTGCAATCGATCGAGCAGAGAGAGAAGCCATTGAAGAGAATATGAAAGATGGACGATTAAAATGGGTTGTCTGTACAAGTTCGTTGGATTTAGGTATTGATTTTCAACCAGTAGAACAAATTGTTCAAATTGGAAGTCCTAAAAACATTGCTCGTTTACTACAACGTGCTGGTCGTTCTGCTCATACTCCTGGTGGTACCTCAGACGTACTATTCATGCCTACAAATGCCCTAGAACTCCTTGAACTAAGTGCATTAAGACGTGGACTACAAAACAATATTATTGAACACAGAAAATCTCCAGACAAACCACTCGATGTCTTACTTCAACACCTTACAACCTTGGCTTGTGGTCCAGGTTTAAAGTCCACAGAGACCTTAGAAGCCATTCGTAAGACAGCAACATTTGTAAGCCTTACCGATGATGAATGGAAATGGTGCCTATTGTTTCTCGAAAAAGGAGGCGTCTGTTTAAATGCATATCCCCGCTATCGGAAAATCGAATGGGATGCTGAACATCATCATTATATTATTAACAATCAATCCATTGCACGTCTACATAAACTAAATATCGGAACAATCACCTCTGCCCCATCAGTACGTGTAAAATTTAGTAGGGGTTCATATTTAGGACATGTTGAAGAATATTTCATCAGCCAATTAAAACCCAAGGATGTGTTCTTTTTTGCAGGACGTCAATTAGAACTCATAAGGTTCAAAGATATGACAGCCTATGTAAAAGCTACTAAACGCAAGAGCAACACCGTGCCTGCTTGGGTGGGAGGACAAATGGCTTTATCAGATTTATTGACGACCCAACTGAGAGAGGAGCTAGGGCAAGCTTCTAAATTTATTTTAGATACTCCAGAATTACAAGCTCTAAAACCACTGATTGAACGGCAAATGGAATTATCAGTTGTTCCTAACAAAAATGAACTATTAATAGAAACATGCCTTACGAGAGAGGGTCAACATTTATTCGTCTATCCATTTGAGGGACGCTTTGTACATGAAGGTCTCGGATTTTTATGGGCTTCAAGGCTTGCAACTATACAGAGATCAACAATCACCGTGTCAATCAATGACTATGGATTTGAGTTGTTGGCACCACGCCATTATCCGTTGGAGTGTTTACTAGAGGAAAATCTTGAATATCTACTAGAAGATAGTGATTTAGAAAAAGATTTAGAAAATGCGTTGAACTTATCAGAATTATGTAAAAGACGGTTTCGTAGCATTGCTCAAATTTCTGGACTAATGGTACAAGGGTATCCAGGAAAAAACAAAACGAGTGGTCAGTTACAAATTAGTAGTTCTCTTCTGTGGGATGTATTTAATAGGCATGAACCAGATAACTTGTTGCTATTGCAAGCTAGACGTGAAGTCCTTCAAGATCAACTTGAAATGCCGAGGTTAGTAAAGGCTTTATCGCGAATGCGCACCGGGAACATTGTTCATAGCCGCATACCAAGACCGGGTCCTTTAGCATTTCCACTCCTGGTTGAACGCTTAAGATCTAGGTTAAGCAATGAAAGTATTGTCGATAGAGTTTCCAGGATGCAACAAGATGCTTTAAAGCATGAATACTGATCTCTACCAGAATATTTAATCTCGTACAGTTGCAAGCCATAAGCAGTAGAAGAGTATTCGTTATTGAAACAAGTGACAGGAGAAACTATCTCCACAATCACTGCTGTTGGATTAGTACCAAACAATTAGACTACCCAACCACATAAGCCATTAGAATAACGTCAGCTTAAAGGCATTAGAGATTTATGCATTCAAAAGAAATAGTCTCAAACTATCCAAGGCCCCCTAAGATTGAAATGATCAATGGTGCTGTTTCAGTCATTCTTGGAAATGAAACGATAGCCGAGGATTCACGCTACATTCGAATCTGTGAAACGTTCCATCCACCTACCATTTATCTTCATCAGAGTGCATTTAAAAGCGGCACTCTTCATCAGACCTCGGGACCAGCATCCTATTGTGAATGGAAAGGGGTAGCAAGTTATTGGTCCCTAAGCAAAACAGATGGGAGTGATCGCAGAGTGCGAGCTGCCTGGAGTTATCCAAACCCAACGGAACGTTATGCAATGCTGGCGGATTCGATTAGTCTTTACCCTCAGAGAGTTGATGCATGCTTTCTAGAAGGTGAGGCGGTAAAACCACAACCAGGGACCTTTTATGGTGGGTGGATTACGAGCTGGACCATTGGTCCATTTAAAGGGGACCCTAATCATCCAGAATTAATCTAATGAATAGCCAAGAAGAGCTCGTTGAACGCCTTGAATTAAATCCTAAGGACCCAACCATACCCTTATTGATTAAGGATATTGAGGCATTAGCAAAAGTTGATCTATCAACCGACGTAGCCTTATTGAGAGGTGTATGGGAATTGAGATGGAGTAGTTCAACGCAACCATGGCTTAAGCAAGCGCGGTGGCTAGAAAATCTACAGATCCTTGACCCAGTCCAACAGAAAGGTTTGAACGTGCTCCGTTTAACCGGTCCCCTTGGATTCTTGGCAGGTATTGCGGTTGAAGCCGAACTATCCGTTAATGGATTGAATCAGGTTGGTGTGAAATTCAAAAAAGGGGGATGGTTAGGCCCCACTTTTGGTAATGGATGGAGACCAACATTTCTAACCGCCATAAACCAAACATTTCCTGCCTGGCTTGACATTACGGCACTTAACGACTCAATGCGAATATGTCGTGGAAATGCTGGAACATGCTTTGTTTTACTGAGAAGAAAAGACATGTCTGTTGAAGATTGGATTCGTTAGTTTAACCAATAGTAGAAATTAGCTTCTTGTATATTGTTAGTGATATACTTTATTCTCTAATAGTTTGATCTTCTCTAGGATTAACCCAAGGCACCAGCGGTGGTTTTCTGTTGAGTGTCTATGTAGAATGAGGAATTCTGATTGAGGCCAATGAAATTGAGTTCTACCTTTCTTACCATTGTAATCAGTTTGACGATCTTACTTACATCTCCTTTTGCTGCTAATGCTGATTCAAACTTAGACCTTGGATTAGACAAACTTCGGACTGGAGATTACACAGGTGCGATCAATGCATTTACCGATGAAATAAAGTCTAACCCTTATGATGCCACTGCCTATGACTATCGTGGGGTTTCAAAAGCAAAAAGAGGAGATTTTAGTGGGTCCATCATTGACTATACAAGTGCGCTAGAACTAGATCCCCAAAACAACTCTACTCTTTCTAATCGAGGGATTGCCAAAGCAAGAGTTGGCGATCTTGAGGGAGCGATCAATGACTTGGCAATGGTCATTTCTCTTGATCCAGAGAATGGACAAGCTTTTTTCAATCATGGAGTTGCAATGGAAATGTCTGGTGATTTAAATACAGCATGCGCAGATTGGGACAAAGCAGGTAAGCTTGGTGATGAATCCGCAATAATATTTGCAAGAAAAAACTGCGACTAATCACTAATAGTTTAATCTTTGTTTTGATTCAACATCAATAAAAGAGATGAATCAATAAAGCAGGGTTGGCGATTTATCTAAATACAATTAAATCTATCTGTAATAATTCATCTTCCAGGATCATTAACTTTGATGTCGTTGAAATTCATCATTATGATTGGATAGCGAGCTGTCGGAAGTATCTATCTAAGACAAAAGAAATAGTCATCAGTATCGATTAAAGCGTCAGTTGATGGCTGCAGAGAGACAGATTCAACCAAGAGTGACCAAAAGCAAACACCGTTATCGAGTGAATAACGAACTCTTGATCACAGAGGCGATGACCTTCTTGTAGATTCTTTACACTCCGTAATGTTCCTTGCGAGTTCTCTACATCACAACCGATCGGTCGTGGCAACGATGCTCCAATGACTTCATTTCCTACCTTCGCTCCTATTTGAGTCAGCAGCCATGACCATTGACAAACTCTGCAAAAAGCAGCAAGCGTTTGCTGACAAGCTTTTTATGGACTTTAAATACACCAAACCGGGATCTGATGAGCAGCATCGCGCTCTTGAGACATTTCATACCTTAATCAGTGCATGGTCCTTCTATTTCACTGCATACGAGTCATTAGATGTGTCATCTGATCCGGTAGCTTCTCCTGTTTATAGCTGAATTATTCCTAATATTATTTCTAGATTAAGCTCGTAGAGATTTTGTTTTTAGTATATTTAGAATTAATATTATTTTTTGACCATCAAACAGTTGGCTGCTTGATGGTTATTTTCTGAAGCTTGAAAGTTTAAGACCAAGAACAATGACTGCTGGTACTAAAGTGATCAGGTTGGCGATGAGTACAGGTCCATCGTTCACCAACCAACCATACAGTGACCAAAAAGCCACTCCTGCTGTAAACAGCAGGTACATCCGTAATGAAATGGCGCGAGTATCCCTACTTTTAAGGGTCTTGAGTGCCTGAGGGAAGAAGCTAACTGTTGTAAGCGTTGCCGCTATATATCCAAAGACGTCAGCTGCCATTTTATGCATGAATGGTTTGCTTTAATCTTTACAGTATATTGCGCGAAATTTTCTCCTTGAATTATATCTTATAATTGATAGGACTCAATAGCTGTATATAGTTAAAGTATCTTTTTCGAATTAGTCAGTTTCTGCCCTCATTGGAAGGAGGGGACGCCAGTAGCAGATCAGCTTTTAATTCACCCAATTGGACAATTAGCATCTTACGTGGATTTTTATTATAACCAGCCTGGGCAATATCTATTGCTTTGATAACATCATTTACGGTACAAAATTTCTCAGAATAGAAACGATTATTACACTTTTGCAGCTCACTAAAAAAAGTAAACACTTCAGTATCGCTTAGGGAGATTCTGGAAAACCCAGCCCGTCTGCGCGAAAATGGCGCTGTGATCGCAGGCCAGAACAGGGTTAATGGGCGGCAAGCAGCTCGGTTTCACGGACTATGAGCTGACCACGGCCAAGAAACGAACCA
>Ga0129348_1000269_pt1 | contig 18560 bp, 2 predicted proteins | sample CPBDNA_4_FD_94424 | JGI IMG/M metagenome (GOLD analysis project Ga0129348, IMG submission 94424) | Freshwater to marine salinity gradient microbial communities from Chesapeake Bay, USA - CPBay_Sum_27_0.8_DNA | ecosystem: Environmental > Aquatic > Marine > Coastal | place: USA: Chesapeake Bay...
CAAAATAAAAATAGCCGGCGGAAACCAAGGTAATAAATTCAAAGAAACAGAATATCTAGTTGATAGTGTTGATATGTATCTATTAACTATTAGGCGTAACTGGCCAGATCCAGGCAGCAGTTACAACTTGCCAGGGCTAGCATAAGGGGGTTAAATACAGTATGAGCACATTAGAAAAAAATTTATATAAACGTACTAACGTAACTAGTGTAAAAGCAGAAAAGCCTATCACTTCTCGTACCTATAGAGGAACTAGCACTGTAAATCAAAACAACTCTGGTTTTGCACTTTATGATCTTGCGTTAATTAAACAAGATTTAATTAATCATTTTCATATAAGACAAGGTGAAAAATTAGAAAATCCTGAATTCGGCACAATTATTTGGGACGTACTATTTGAGCCGTTAACTGATAACCTAAAACAGGCTATCGCAAAAAACGTTACAACTATTATTAACTATGATCCAAGAATTCAAGTAAATTCGGTAACTGTAGATGCATTTGAAACAGGCATACAAATAGAATGCGATTTGTTTTATTTGCCCTACAATATAAGTGAAAGTTTACAATTTAGATTTGATCAAGCAAACGGGCTTATATCCTAGCTCTTTATAATATACGCATATTTAAAAAAAAATAAATATGTATAAGAGGAAATAAAATGTCAGCAACTGATAGACAAAATAGATTATTACTAGCTGAAGACTGGAAAAAAGTCTATCAGTCTTTTAGAAATGCGGATTTTCAAAGCTACGACTTTGATAATTTACGCAGAACTATGATCAATTATCTTCGTCAAAATTATCCAGAAGATTTTAACGATTATATTGAATCATCAGAGTACCTAGCACTAATTGATCTTATTGCATTCCTCGGCCAAAATTTAAGTTTTAGAATTGATCTCAATGCAAGAGATAACTTCCTTGAACTAGCAGAACGTAGAGAAAGTGTTTTGCGTCTTGCAAGACTGTTATCGTATAATCCAAAACGAAATATTGCAGCAAACGGATTATTAAAAGTTACAAGTATAAAGACTACAGAAAATGTAGTTGATTCTAATGGTTTACAATTAGCAGGACAAGCCATTGTTTGGAATGATCCTACAAATACAAACTGGTACGAACAGTTTATAAAAATATTCAATGCAGCACAGCCAGTAAACAACGTGTTTGGCAAACCTATAAAAAGCGAACGTGTTAATAATATACCAAGCGAGCAATACAAATTTAATGCAGTTAACACTGACATCCCCAAATATAGTTTTAGAAAAACCATACAAGGCAACGGGCATCCATTTGAAATAGTTTCTGCAGATATAGAAAACGGAAACATAGTAGAAGATTTGCCTGTTATAGGTAACAACTTTGGCATCATATATAGAAATGACGGTGCCGGTCCGAGCAGTGTAAACACAGGATTTTTTGTTCATCTTAGACAGGGCGTATTAGACTCAGGAGAGTTTAGAATTGATTCGCCAGTAGCTAACCAAGTTATTAGTGTTGATGCACAAAATATTAATAATTCTGATGTTTGGTTATTTGGTTTGGATAATCGTGGTAGAGAAACAGACTATTGGACAAAAGTAGATGCAGTCGAAGGCAATAATATTATTTACAACAGCGTTAATAAAAATATACGCAATGTTTACTCGGTTTTAACTAGAGTAGACGACCGAATTAACTTAATTTTTTCAGACGGTGTTTTTGGTAATTTACCTAAAGGTCGATTTAGAGTTTATTATAGAACTAGTGCTAATCGACAAATGGCTATTAGACCGCAGGATATGCTAGGAATAACTATTCAAATTCCTTATCTGAGCAGAAACAATACACGCGAAACTGTATCAATGACGTTTGAATTAGGATATACAATTAGTAATGCTAGTCCTACAGAAACAAGCGAAAGTATAAAACAAAATGCGCCAGCTACATATTATACACAAAACAGATTAATTACCGCTGAGGACTATAATGTAGGACCTCTTGCAGTTAGCCAAGAAATAGTAAAAACAAAGGCAGTTAACCGCATAGCCAGCGGCATTAGTAGATACTATGATTTATTAGATGCTACCGGAAAATATTCTACAACAAATCTTTTCGGAGCTGACGGAATAGTTTACAAAGAATTTTATGATTCAACAGATCAGTTTACTTTTACCACACAAACTGATATTGAAGGAGCTATTGTAAACACCGTAGAGCCTATACTTAAGAATAGAAAAACGTTAAACTACTATTACGACAAATTCCCTGATATACTAGTAACAGATTTAGGAGCATCGTTCGAACAATCAACTGCTGAAACTAATAGAAGCACTGGTGTGTTAAAAGACATTGACGGAACTAATCTTAGTGTTGGTACATTTACAGCCAATAGTTTAAAATATGTTGAAAACGGAACCTTGTGCAAATTTGTTGCCCCAGAAGGCAAACATTTTATGGCTGACGGCACATTAATGGATGGCGAACCAGACCACATAGGGTCAAAAAATTATGTATGGACAAAAGTTGTAGGCGTAGTAGGCAACGGAACAGAAATTAATTCGTTGACAAACCAAGGTCCTATTGTCTTTAATGATATTATACCTACCGGAGCAATATTAACACAAATTGTTCCTAAATTAGCAAACAGTTTATTAGATAGTGTAAAAACACAAATAATAGACCAAGCATTTAGTTATAATGCTTTTGGTTTGCGTTATGATGTAGTTACAAGAAATTGGAGATTAATTACAGAATCTAATTTAAATGTTTCGTCTCCATTTTCAACAGGTAAGACTGGCGATATCAGTAACCAGCAACTAGATGCAAGTTGGTTATTATTATTCCAAACAGACGGAGAAAAATATACCATAACCAGCAGAGGTTTAAGATATATATTTGAAAGCGATCAAGAATTAAAATTCTTTTTTGATGGCAAGAGCAGAATATACAATAATAAAACTGGAAAAATAATTAAAGATAAAATTACAGTTTTAAACATCAATACAAAACCAGATAGCGTAAGTCCATTTACAATTCCGTTTAACTGGGAAATTGTAGAAGAGTTTAGAGATCGCGAAGGTTATGTAGACAGTAAAAAAGTACAAGTTGGATTTTACGATTCTGACGACGATGGAGTTGTTGACGATCCAGAAATTTTTACAGAAATAGTTCAAGAGTCAGTTAACCCTGCAACCAAATATATTTTCCAAGAAAAATATTTAACAAGCGACGGCGTAGAAGATTATAGATACATTAGTAAAACAAACAGTAACATAAAAATTGTAGAATCTGAAGTTGCTATTGGAGCATTTAGTGCATATGAAAACGGACAAACTTTTTATATAACCACTCAGGATATATTTAAAGTTCTTAACACATCTACAAATTCACTTAGTTTGACTAATAATTATAAAGCATTTATTGGTAGAGATGGCCTAAAATTCCAATATATCCATGCAGCAGACAGCACTGCTAGAATAGATCCTAGCAGCTCAAATATAATGGATATATTCATGCTTACAAAAACATACGACACTCAGTTTAGATTATGGTTAAACGGTGCGTTGAACAGTATGCCTTTGCCTCCTAGCAGCGATAGTATTTTTAGAGACTACGGTTCTGAAATTAATAAAATAAAATCAATAAGCGATGAAATCATTTATCATCCTGTTAAGTACAAGGTGCTATTTGGATCTAAAGCAGAATCTAGTTTACAAGCTACATTTAAAGTAGTAAAGAATCCAGATCTTGTGCTAGATAATAACGATATAAAAAGTAGAATAATTTCTGCAATCAATCAGTATTTTACTTTAGATAATTGGGAATTTGGAGAAACATTCTATTTTAGTGAATTGTCTACATATGTGATGAATAAATTAGCACCAGATGTAGTTACATTGGTTATAGTACCTAAAACAGCAAGTTCAACATTTGGTAGTTTATTTGAAATTAAAGCCGAATCAGACGAAATTTTTATTAGTGGCGCAACTGTAGCCGATGTAGAAATTATAGATTCGCTTACAGCGTCAAGATTAAATGCAAGCGGCAATGTGATCACAGCAGCAACAAGTGTCGAAAGTAATACATCGATTCAAAGCTCGTCAAGTAGTTCATCTAGCGGAGGCAGCAGTTACTAATGTCTTATGACAACGACCAAAACGAATATCCAATACCTGCAGGTTCTGATACAGGATCTAGAAAATCGGCTCAGCTGCTTCCTAGATATTTCAGAACTAATGCAAACAAAAAGTTTTTACAAAGCACATTAGATCAACTCACACAGCCAGGAGTGGCAGAAAAACTTAGTGGGTACATTGGTAGAAAAACAGCAAAAGCATATCAAGCATCTGATAATTACATCGGCGATGTAAGTAAAAACAGAGAAGATTATCAACTCGAGCCTGCTTTGGTTTTAAAAGACGACCTTGATAATGTTAAATTATACAAAGACTACAATGATTATATAAATCAGTTAGCTGCATTCGGAGGAAATACTAAACTTGCAAGCGACCTAAATGGCGCAGAATATTATGCTTGGAATCCTAACATTGATTGGGATAAATTTGTTAATTACAGAGAATACTTTTGGTTGCCTACTGGCCCTAGTAGTGTAGATGTTTTCGGTAAAAGTAGAGAAGTACAAAGCACTTATACAGTGACACTTGAAGATCAAGTCGATAATACTGTGTATAAGTTTTCTCCTCCTGGTCTAACACCCAATCCTACACTAGAATTATTCAGAGGACAAACATATAGATTTGAGATAGACACTCAAGGACATCCTATTGCTTTTGCAACATCAAGGACACTTAATAATAACGGAAAAATTACTACAGTTTATAATGACGGCCAAACAAAAATACAAGAGCTCGAAGACGATTTAACAATTGAACAAGAATACATCGACAACGGTTATATAGAATTTGAAGTTCCACTTAATGCACCTGATACTTTGTATTATGTAAGTTCTACAGATCCAAGCAATGTAAGTGGCGTACTTCGTGTGTCTAACATTGTAGATAACACAGAAATAAATGTTGAAGATATATTAGGTAAAAAAACTTATAAAACTGAAGGTGGATTTAATTTAAGCAACGGCATGAAGTTAAAGTTTGTTGGAAATGTTACACCAACAAAATACGCAGAATCAGAATGGTATGTAGAAGGCGTTGGCAGCAAAATTAAATTAATTGATCAACGAGATTTAGTAATCCCTTCTTCATATGCTGAAGATTTACCAGTACCGTTTGATACTAGAGAATTTGACAGCTTGCCTTTTGCTAATGCAAATTCATATGCAGGCACTAAAGATTACATAACAATTAATCGTGCAAGTACAGATAGGAATGCTTGGTCTAGATATAATAGATGGTTCCATAGAAGTGTAATAGAAAAATCTAACGAGATAAACGGGTTAGAGCCAACTATAGATCAAGAAGCAAGAGCTAAAAGACCTATAATAGAATTTGATGCAGGATTAAAATTATATAAGTTTGGAACAGCAGCAAAAACTGACGTTGACTTAGTGGATACATTTACGTCCGACGTATTTTCTACAATAGAAGGAACTTCTGGATATAATATTGACGGTGTAGATATTACACAAGGAATGAGAATTTTATTCCTTAACGATCCTGACATTTTTGTGCAAAATAAAATTTACACAGTAAACTTTATTACGCATAATAATACACGTCAAATTGCATTAGTTGAAGCAGATGACGGACAGCCAATTTTAAATGAAAATGTTCTTGTAAAACAAGGTTTAAAAAATGCTGGTAAAATTTATTTTTATAATGGGACAACTTGGAAATCTGCGCAAGAAAAATTAGATGTTAACCAGCAGCCTTTATTTGAATTATTTGATACATCAGGAAATTCATTTGCTGATTTAGATGTTTATCCTGAAAGCACGTTTACAGGTAATCCAATTTTTTCATACAAAGTAGGACAAGGAACAGTAGATAGCGAGCTAGGATTTCCCTTAAAATATCGAAGTTTAGAAAATTCAGGTGATATAGAATTTGAATTTAATCTTTTAAATGAAACTACAGAATATCAAATTGACAACGTTACACAAACAATTAAATCTGACATAGCAACTTGCCGTAGGTATACAAGTATTTCGGCTTATGATAATTGTAATGGCTGGAGCAAGGCAGAGTTTAAAACAAAACAAAGCGTAGTCAGACAATACATTGCAACCTCAGATCAACGCAACGATTTTAATATTGATGTATACGATAACCCTGCATCAATTGACCATATATGGTTAAGAGTTTTTGTAAACAACGTACTATTAAAAGAAAACGAAGATTATTTAAGAGTCGAAGGAGTTTCACAAGATTTAAAAATAAGATTTAATAATGATCTTAATATAGATGATGTTGTAATCATAAAGACTCGAGCCGAAGCAGAAAAAACAAATGAAGGCCATTATGAATTTCCTTACAATTTAGAACGTAATCCATTAAACGAAAATATTGTTTCTTTTACATTAGGTGAAGTAAACGATCATGTTTATTCAATGGTTGAAGAAATTCCAAATTTTGTTGGCGACTATCCCGGCACAAGCAATCTTAGAGATTTAGGCGATGTTGATTCTTACGGAAAAAAATTCCTACAACATTCAGGACCATTGCCCTTAGCAGTATACCATATAACATCAAAAACTGCAAATGTTGTAAAAGCAATAGAATATTCTAGTAAAGAATTTAGTAAATTTAAAAGAGCCTTTTTACAAAAAGCATTTACCTTAGGATTCGACGGACCAATAAAGCAACACGTTGATTTAATTTTATCAGAACTTAATAAAGAAAAAAATAACAAAATGCCTTTTTACTTTAGCGATATGCTAAGTTATGCAGCAGCTAAAATAACAAGGTATGAAGTAGAAGATCCCGGTAATGTATTTTTTGCTTTAACAAATCAGTTTGATTTAGAAACTTTAAGTGCAAAATCTGTAAATGTTTACAAGAATGGTATACAATTAATATTTGGACAAGATTATACTTTTAATTCGGAAGGTTTTTGTATTATTACAGCTCCCAAAGTATCAGGAGATTTAATTGAACTTTACGAATACGAAACAACAGACGGAAGTTATATTCCACCAACTCCTACTAAATTAGGATTATATCCAAAGTTTATTCCTGAAATTTATATTGATGACACTTATCTCACTCCTACAAAAGTTATCCAAGGTCACGACGGTAGTATAACTGTTGCATTTGATGATTACAGGGATGAGCTTTTATTAGAATTAGAAAAAAGAATATTCAATAATATAAAACAAAACTACAATGAAGAAATTTTTAATCTTAGCGATCTAATAAAAGGTGAATATAGGAATAAAGGAGTAAGTGTACCTGATATTAATAATGCTATCATTTCTGACTTTTTACAATGGCTTTCGATTGCAGGGTCGCCCGACTATACCACAAACAAGCATTATAATGGGTCCAACTCTTTTACCTATAATTATAGTTTTTCAGGATCACCGAACGAAAAAGAAAATTTAGGTTTTTGGAGAGGCATATACAAATACGCATACGACACTGACCGCCCACACACTCATCCTTGGGAAATGTTAGGATTTAGTATTAAACCAGAATGGTGGGAAGAAGTATATGGTCCTGCACCGTACACTAGAGATAATTTAGTATTGTGGCAAGATTTAGAAAACGGATTTGTAAAACAACCGGGCGTACCTGTTAAAATTATCGACAACCGTAAGCGTCCTGGTCTTACAAATCACATACCTGTTGATGATAAAGGAAAATTATTAAGTCCATTAGAATCTAGTTATGCTAACGGATTTATTCCAACCACCGGATCAAACACTTATAAATTTGGAGATCAAGCACCGGCGGAAGCGGCTTGGAGAAGAAGTTCTGAATTTCCTTTTGCACTTATAAAAGCGTTAATTGTTAATCGCCCTGCATTAACAATAGGAGTTTGTTTTGATGTTAGTAGAATACAAAGGAATAGTATAGGACAATTAGTTTACAAAGATACTAATAAAGTTTTGCAATTTTCAGATTTAAAATTTCCTAATACTTATGCAGGCACTGAACGTACAACAACAGCAGGTTTAGTAAACTATGTTGCTAATTATCTTGCTGCTGATGTAACAACCAGTTATAACACTTATGTTGAAGATGTAAAAAATATAAAAATTCAACTTGGTTCAAAATTGTCAGGATTTACTGATAAAAGCAAATTTAATTTAATATTAGATAGTCGCTCTCCACTAAGTCAGGGCAATGTTTTTGTGCCTAAAGAAAATTACAATATTATTCTAAACACAAGCACCGCGATAGGATTACCGTCGTACACCGGATTAATAATAGAAAGATTAGAATCAGGATACGCTATACGAGGATATGATCAATCATCGGCAGTGCTTTTATATAATAAACCAGTAAAATCAGCCAAAGATAAGTCTATCACTATAGGGGGTGTTTCTGAAGAGTATTTAATTTGGGCCCAAGGACAAAATTATTTGAAGGGACAAATTGTACAATTCCAAAACGTTTACTATAAAACAATTACTGCACATACTTCGACTAGAGATTTTGATGAAAGTAAATTTACTCCGTTGCCTTCGCTACCGATTACAGGCGGAGCATCTGCGTTTATTAGAAAAGTTTTTGAACCACAATTATCAACATTTCCATATGGAACTGTTGTTCAAACAAAACAAGAAGTTGTAGATGTTTTATTAGGGTATGAAAATGCTTTAAAGAAACAAGGTTTTATTTTTGAAACATATAACGAAAATGCTAAAACTGTAGAAGACTTTCAATTAGCAGTCAAAGAATATTTGTTTTGGACAACGCAAAACTGGAAACCAGGATCTTTGCTAACAGTAAGTCCGCTAGCAAATAGACTTATTTTCCAACCAGAGTTTTCTACAGTAGATAGTTTATTAGATAACTTTTACGGGTATAGTCTTGTAAAGGCAGACGGCACAAAAATTAGAGAAGAATTTTTAGATATTGCAAGAGACGGTAATAGATTTGAACTAAGATTAAAAAATACAGCAGATGGAATTTATGCATTAAAATTACCGCTAGTGCAAACCGAACACGTAGTAATTTTAGACAATACAACGGTGTTCAACGATGTAATTTACGATTTAGCACCTGGATACAGACAGGAAAGAATAAAAGTTGTAGGGTATAGATCAGACGAGTGGAACGGCTCATTAAATATACCAGGGTTTATATATGATCAAGCTCTAGTAACATCATGGCAGCCATACAAAAATTACAGCGTTGGCGATCTAGTCAAGTATAAAGAATTTTATTACAGTGCATTGGCGCCTGTAAATGGTGCGGCAACGTTTGATAATAATCTTTGGGAAAGATTATCCGACAAGCCTGAATCTAAATTAATTACAAACGCTGAATATAAAACTAATCAGTTCGCTGATTTCTATGATTTAGATTCAGATAACTTTGATACAGAGCAACAAAAATTAGCACAGCATTTAATTGGTTATCAAAAAAGACAGTATTTACAAAATGTTATTAATGATGATGTAAGTCAGTATAAATTTTATCAAGGATTTATCCAAGACAAAGGAACACAAAATGCTCTCAGTAAATTGTTTGATGCTTTAAGTTCTGCAGACAAAGAGAGTTTAGATTTTTATGAAGAGTGGGCAATAAAGAAAGGGCAATATGGTGCTGCTGACGGATTCGACGAAGTAGAGTTTTTACTTGATGAAACTAAATTTAACTTGTCGCCCCAACCAATAGAGTTAGTTGAAACTCTTCCGTTTGATATTACAGATTTTATCTATAGAATTAGGCCTTTTGAAACTTATGTAAAAAATGAAAATTACAACCACAAACCGTTTCCTGTAATTGGTACTAATGTAAACGAGTTTGTTAAAACAGCAGGCTATGTTGATCCTGCTGATGTAAATGCATCTGTGTTAAATTCTAACAGCATTACGCAATTAGAAATTACAGACATTGTAGACGGATATGTGTGGATTGCAAGACAAAATCAAACCTGGAATGTTTTAAAAGCAATAAGTTTGGGCTACACTATTCTTGAAGTAAATTTAACTACAGACGGCAGTGAAGAAGTTGAATTAATACTAGACCTACCAGTTGGCGATAATGTTCAACAAGGTGATATTATTGGAATAGACGATATTACAATTTTACAAGGTTTCCATATTGTACGTAATACTACAAAAAATATTATTCGAATTCCTAAGCCAGTATCATTTGCTGAAAATATTCAAAACACTAAAGGAATATTAATAGGCTTTGTATCTTCAAGAGTAGATAATATTCAAGAATTAAATGCATATGCTGAAAAATATCTACAAGATGGAACCATAGTTTGGGTAGACAACGCCGGCGATAATAACTGGAAAGTTTACAAAAACACACGGGTGTATGATAAAGGTACAAGTTTACCAAGCCCGCAAGTTGTTGAAGATAGCACATTAGATAATTACGGTTCTGCTGTTTCTGTAAACAATAGAAATACAGTTGTTGCTATAGGAGCACCTGATTATTATTCTGCAGGTGCTATAGATGATGTAGAAGAATATTCGGAGCCCGACGGCAATAGAGAATCAGGTGTTTATACAAACGTAAGTGCAACAGGCGGCACCGGAAACAGTGCATTGTTTAATATTACTATTGCTCCTGTAACAAAAGAAGTTTCAATAGAAATAGTAAATGGCGGACTAAGTTACAACTCTAGCGATATACTAACAATAAGAGCAAACAATATAGGAAATACTGGTACAGATCTAAAATTAAAAGTAATCACTAATAAAGGCGGTGTAGTTAACATTTACAATAGGGGAAATGATTCTGGAAATCTTCGTTTAATACAAACACTAGAGCCAGAAGTTGAATATTTTGCTGATGTAACTAATCCTACTAGATTTGGGGCATCAGTTGCTGTTTCTCCAGATGGAAAATATCTTGCTGTAGGTTCTCCTAACGCAAGTAATGTGTTAACAAGATATAAAGGAACTTTTGCAACTAGCCAAGATTATAACAAAAATGATATTGTTCAATACAATGAAGGATTGTGGCAAGCAAGAAAACAAGTATTAGGTCAAACTCCAAACTTGTTATTTTCAAGTTTTGATTCATACGCATTTTTTGCTGCTAACAGCGATAGCACAGATATAAAACTTTTGCTTACAGGTAATCACGGATTGCCACAAACCAATGTTGATCATTTATTAATTAGAGCACCTCAAGATATGTACATAGGTACTACAGCCGGTGACACAGTATACTTAAAATGGAATAATTATTCAACTGCAAATTTAACATTAGATGACACACAACCTTTTAACGGAGCTTATGCCCCGATTACAGGAAATTTCTTAACAGGAAGTCATGTAATACAAAAGAAAATAGACCATGTATTTAATATTGAAAACTATACAGTTCTTCCAGAAGTAGGAGATATTGTAAGCACTGATAGTGCAAGTGGTAAAGTTGAATATCTACAAACACAAGACGGAATTAGAGTAGTTTTATATATTAGCGAAACCAACGGAATATTTGCTACTAATGGCAATTTATTTGTAAATGAAGATGTACTAGTTGGAGTATATGAAGAAACTTATACAAACACAGCACCAGATTTAGGCGGATACTGGTTAATTAATACTCCTACATCTTACACAACAACAACAGCAGAGGCTAATTTATATACAGACACAGGCCGCGGACTTGTTTATCAAGATGTTGAAAATGCCTTAGACCCAGACGGCAGCGTAGCGTATTATTATAATATTCAAGATAACTTACAAGCAATTAATCAAGTTAATTTAAACGATCAAATAAGTTTTATAACTCATTTATCGTTTGCTGAAGTTTCAGAAGTAACAACTTTACAACAGTCTCCTTGGTGGGTAGTTAGAGCTCCTAAAGTATTAAGTGATCAACTATCGGCAGGAGATACTTTTGATTTTTATGCAGACGAATTAGGTGACATTGACATAGAACCAAGCGGCTTAAATTTTGCAGCTATTAATAAAAATAATACTATTGTTGAAGAATGGCAAGGATACATTGATATTAAGTTTACTGAATTTAAAACTTATCTTGCAGTTGAAGATCCAGAATACGGCAGACCAATACAGCCAACACCTAAGTACGAATTTGACAGCAGCGGTAATTTAATACAGCGACAATTTGGAACAACAGTTAAAGATCTAACTACCGGTGGAACAGCTGAAGTAATGTTCTATCAGCGTAAATTTAATGATGTTAGACTTTATGTTTCTAATATTACAGGCAATTGGTTAGCAGGTAAAGACTACGGCGAAGTAAGTGCTGTTCAAAGAATAGGCGATGTATATGACGAAGCAGGCATTGGCTCACCTAACAGAACTATGGGAGAAGTGATAGCAGTTTCATTGGGCACCTCTGAAGTAGGAAAGTTATTCTTAATTAGTAACGGCATAGTTCCAGCATCAGCAGGAGTTCCTGCTGCACCTGCAAGTTTAACAGTTCCAGGATCATTAGAAACAACCTTTGATGCAAACACTTCACCATTAGGTATTGATCCTGCGATTATAGGTAAAGAATACTGGTTTTACGAAGAAAGAGAAAACATTTTAGGTATTCCAAGATTGCCTAGTTTCCCAGATAGTCAAAATAATGAATGGCTACAATTATTTAATTTGCCTGCTGATAAATTAGGATCAGATAGCGGTATAGTAAATGAAGGCATGATTTCAGTTTACGAAAGACTTCCTCTGGGCGAATACAATTTAATTAATCACTTTGTTATGCCAAATAGACAAACAAATGGCCGATTAGGTTCTTCCCTGAAGTTTACAAAAAATCAAGACTTATATACTTTGTTTGTTGCAGAAGAAGGTAATGCAAATGTTCCTGACGGCAATCATGGAAGAATACATATTATCAAACACGGCACTGATGGAGAAAATAGTTTTACTTGGGAAATAGCAAAAGACAGAGAATATCGAGGGCTATTTGCAGAAAACAGTGATTATGTAGAAGGCGAACTTGTTGTAAATGGTAATGCACTTTATAGAGCGTTAACATCTGTGGCAAATGGAAATCCGTTTAATAACAATAATTGGGAAGAAGTAAACGACAGTATTTCTAGACTAGGTTATGTTCCGTCTAACGAATCGCTTGCGTTACAAAACGAAACTATATTTTCTCCTCCGTCTAACGGTGCAGGTTCTGGAATTGTAAAATTTGTAAAAGAATTTGATACAAGCGAAAACGGTGCTGTACTTGCAGTTTCTGCAGAATTAAAAGGAGACGACAGCACTGCTAATGCTAGTGTTGTAGTTTATAGATTACTAGACGGAAACTATCAATACAGTCAAGAAATACCAGCACCACAAGATAACATAGGATTCGGATCTAGTGTAAGTTTAAGTGCTGACGGCACAATGCTTGCAATAGGAGAAACTTTAAATAGCAGCAAGAAAACAAATCAAGGCGCAGTTTATGTTTACAAACAAGTAGACGGTCAATTTGTACTTAATCAAACACTTACTAGCCGCGGAAATGAAGGCTATGAGCAGTTCGGTTACAAAGTTAGCTTTGATGGCGACCAGTTAGCAGTTACTAGTATTCAAGGTGACTCTAAAATTCCAACTACGTTCGATGACAATACAACATACTTTGACGGTAGAACTACAGGAATATTTAAAACTGTTGAAAACAGTGGCGTTGTTTATGTGTACGAAAAAATAAACAATATACTAGTTTATAGTGATGATTTATATTTTAAAGATGAAGGCAGTATATACTTTGGAGAAAACCTACTTGTAAACAGAAATCATATTTACGTAAGTATGCCAAGAGTCAAATCAGAAGGATACCAGGGAGTAGTTGTTGATTTTAGAAAAGATAATAATAAAACTGCCTGGACAGTGCATAAGGAAGCAAGACCTGTTGTAGATTTAAACAAAATGCGCGGCGCTTTCTTATACGACACAAAGAAAAATGTAATATTAGATTACGTAGACATTATAGATCCTATTCAAGGTAAAATTGCTGGCACAGCAGATGCTGAGATTGATTATAAATTGTATTATGATCCTGCATTGTATAATGTAATAGGCGAAGAAGAACAAACAGGTAATACTGAAGTTTGGGCAGATAATTATGTAGGAAAAATATGGTGGAATTTAGATGAAGTAAGATTTTATAACCCATATCAAAATGATACAATTTTCCAAACTAGTTATTGGAATACTGTTTTTCCTGGAACCAGTATAGCAATATACGAGTGGGTAGAGTCTACTCTTACTCCTAGCGAATGGGATTCCCTAAGCGGAACTCCAGAAGGCCAAGTTAGAGGAATCACTGGCCAAACACGGTACAGCGACAGATTTTATGTTTCAAAGAAAAAATATGATAGCGTAGCACAAAGATTTACAAATAGATATTATTACTGGGTTCGAAATAAAGAAACAGTTCCTCCAGTATTGTCAAGAAATTTAAGTGCGGCAAATATTGCATCAATAGTTGAAAATCCTGCACAAGCAGGTTACAAGTTTGTTGCATTGAATAGTGATAATAGATTTATTTTATATAATTGCAACGAGCTAATAAAAGATAACGATATTGCAATTAATTTCCGTTTTTACACTATTGAAAATCAAGAACAAAATATTCACAACGAATATCAAATATTAACAGAAGGTGTAGGAACAAGCAGACCGCAAAAAGACATAGAACAAAAATGGTTTGATAGTTTGATTGGTTATGATGAATATAATAGACCTGTTCCTGACGAAAAATTAGGATTAAAACAACGTTACGGTTCGCTTTTCAAACCAAGACAAAGTTGGTTTGTTAATAGAGTTGAAGCATTAAAACAAGCCGTTGATAGGATTAATAGTGTTTTAAAAACAGTTGTTGCGGTTGACGTAGCAGATCTTAGTAACTTAAATCTAAGAGATCCGCTGCCTTCTATAAATTCTAATAGATTTGATGTACAAGTAGACACTTACAGTGAAATACAATTTATTGGTACTGCAAAAGCTGAGACAGCTCAATTAGAACTTGTTATAGATGATGGCGTAATTACTGATGTGCAAATTATAAATGCAGGCAGAGGATATAAAACTGTGCCTACTTACACAATTAAAGGTGAAGGCGAAGGCGCCCAAATAGAAATAACTATAGACAGCGTAGGTAAAATTTCTTCAGCAGAAGTAGTTAAAGGCGGAAAAGGATACTTGCCAACCACACAAATAGAAATTAGATCATTTACTGCATTAGTTGCAACCGATGAAACAGCAACTGGTAGATGGACACTAAACACATTTGATGCAGTAACAAAAGAATGGAGCAGATCAGAAACACAAAAATATGATGTAAGCAAATTCTGGGAGTATATAGACTGGTACGCAGACGGGTACGGCGAGTTTACAAACATAAAAGATAAAATAGATGCTACTTACGAATTGTCTAGTTTAGAAAATCAAATAGGGGACGTTGTAAAAATAACTTCAGTAGGATCTGGTGGCTGGCTGCTTTTAGAAAAAATAGCAGAAGTAGACACCGACGATTACACAATAAATTATAAAACAATAGGTAAAGAAAACGGCACAATACAATTTTTATCAACATTGTATGATGCAGCAGCAAATAAAACTGGTTTTGATACTACAAGTTTTGATGCAAGATATTATGATATTCAGCCTATTACAGAAACTAGAATAATATTAGAAACTATTAGAGATAAAATCTTTACAGAAGAATTAAGTGATGAATATAATAATCTATTTTTTGCAAGTTTAAGATATGTGTTCTCTGAACAATATTATGTAGACTGGGCATTTAAAACTAGTTTTATTAAAGCCCAACACAACGTTGGTTCTCTTGAACAAAGAGTAACATTTAAAAATGATAATTTAGAAAATTATCAAGAGTATGTTAACGAAGTTAAGCCCTACAAAACAAAAGTAAGAGAATATGTTAGTTCGTATGATAAATTAGAACCCACTAACACAACAACTACAGATTTTGATCTGCCTCCTACATATAATAGTACTACAAATGCTATTGAAACTGAGACTGTTAAATCAGGAGAAGGCTCGTTATTATCATTAAGTGAAACACTACAAGAGTTTCCAAAGAAATATTGGTTAGACAATGTAGGCTTTAGCGTCACAAAAATTAATATAGGCACTGCTGGCACAAGATATACACAAAAACCAGTAATAAGTTTTGTGGGCGGCGGCGGAACCGGCGCAACAGCAGAAGCGTTTATAGGTGACGGGAAGATTACACGTATAGATGTAACTAATGGCGGCACAGGATATATCACAGCACCAACAGTTGTAATTAACGGATCACAAGAAGAAGGAGGAATTCCAGGAAGGGCGTCAGCAGTATTAGGACAATCAAAAGTTCGAAGCACTCATGTTAGAGTTAAATTTGATAGAGTAAGCGGAAACTTCTATATTGTTGATCTACAAGAAACACAAACATTTACTGGTACAGGTGCAAATATTAAATTTGCATTAAAATGGCCATTAGATTTAATCACAACACGAACTAATATTACTATTGATGGAATAGAAGCACTTAAAAGCGAGTACACCGCAAGTAACATATTAGACACAACAAAAAATCACGATAGATATCTAGGTGAAATAGAGTTTACTGAGCCACCCAAAGCAGGATCAGATATTGTTGTATCATACTTTAGAAATATAGACTTGCTTAATGCTCAAGATAGAATTAACTTTTTCTATAACCCAACATCTGGTATGATAGGTAAAGATGTTGCTCAATTAATGGACGGAATAGATTATGGCGGAGTTGAAGTAAAATCACTACAGTTCGAAGCTCCAGCAGGCTGGGATACAGCTCCTTGGTTTACCGGCCAGTGGGATACTTATGATGTAACTTTTGAGGACGAAATATTTAGACCAGATAGTTCAACTACAACATTGTTATTATCTAAACCTTTAGAAACTGATGTAATTTATAACATTTATAAAAATGGTGTAAGGATCGACGATCCTAATTACGGCACTGCAGAGCCCGTAACAAATCCTAATGCGATTGTACAAAGCATAACAGGAACAGGACAAGAAGAAATTGATTTATCAGATTCGGGATTAAATATTCCAGTTGCTGACAACGATGTTATAATTATTAGAAAAACAACATCAGACGGAAGTTTCTTACCAGATCCGATAAGTTATGATACACAACTAAGTGGCGGAAATTTAGCATACACATCCGCTAAAGGTATAGATGCAGAAAGTATTAATATTGACGGTGATGGATTTGTTACTCCTACTACATCAAAAGGCCCTGAAGAGCTTGTTCCTGGCCAGTTAGTAGACACTCTTGACATGAAAGTATACCAGCGTGTAAGTGATGGCCAAGGAACAATTTACAGCCAAGCATTTACTACTGACGGTGTAACAGACACTTACGACCTAGGAATTAAGCCACACAATGAAGATGCAGTTTTTGTAAGATTAAACAAGTTAACTATAGACAAATCGCTTTACACAATCAACTATAAAAATAATACTGTTAAATTTAATACAGTGCCAGCAGCAAGTCAAGAATTGCATCTTGTTACAGTTGGCCAATCAGGACAAAAAATATTAGATATAAATTCATTCATTGCAGATGGATCTACAATTATATATGAAACTAATATTCCTTGGAGCGACTCAATAACTTCGTTATTAACTTCTGAGGGCAAAATTATAGATGCTATTGTTAAAGAATCCTCTAACGGATACGTTGAGTTTGATTTTACAGTAGCACCGGTGCAAGATTTAGAAATTAACTATAGCATTTTCTACGGAGAAGGAACAAACTACAGTCAAATTAAACGAGACGTTTTTGTAAGTGACGGAAGTACATTAACATTTGAATTATCTCAAGCACCGTTTAATCAGTTGCCTCCCAGTCATAAAGTGATAGTTACAGCAAATAACAAAGTGCTTAATGCAGGATATAACCAAAAATTTGTTGTTCCAGAAAATAGACAACGAGAATATCAACTGCAATTATTCCAGCAGCCCAATGTTTCACTGTTACCAGAACAAATAAGTGTATACTTGAACGGAGTAAAGTTAGAGCAAACTGTTGATTATAGATGGGACATATTTAATACTACCGTTGTACTTTTTACAGGAGTAGGCGAACCAGAAGATACACTAGAAATATTTGTAATTGATGATGGCGAATACATATTTGCAGATAATACAATTACATTTGATACAAGTGTGTCAATACCCGAAGGCACCCGAATTGAAGTTGCTTCATTTAGCAATCACGACTTGTTAGATATTAACAGAATAAGTTATGATAACGTTAATAGAACATTATTAACAGTTGGGGACACTGAGTATACAGAATATCATAATATGACAACAGGCTTGATCAAATTAAGACAGACTGCTATAGATGCTCAGTATGTTTGGGTAATTGTAAATGGCACACAACTTACACCTAGTGTAGATTATTTTGTAACTGATAATCGCAATTTTGTAAAAATAAATCAAAAATTAAATCAAAACGATGTTATTGAAATAATACATTTTGCTGCAAC
>Ga0129348_1000271_pt1 | contig 18513 bp, 12 predicted proteins | sample CPBDNA_4_FD_94424 | JGI IMG/M metagenome (GOLD analysis project Ga0129348, IMG submission 94424) | Freshwater to marine salinity gradient microbial communities from Chesapeake Bay, USA - CPBay_Sum_27_0.8_DNA | ecosystem: Environmental > Aquatic > Marine > Coastal | place: USA: Chesapeake Bay...
CATCAACTTTTAAGTCGCTTGCGGACAAAGCCTCTAAGACTACTTGATGAGAATTCGAATCAAGGAAATCAACTTGAATATACGTTACCGAAGAATAGAGCTTTGACAAACGTTCGATTGTTGAAATTGCCTCCAAAGAAGACAGTATCTTTCTCAACTCCCTTTCAATGATAGCCGGAGTAAACTTTTCGTCCGAGTCCCGATGAAGTTGAATCAAATGGGATCTTAGCTGGGGTACCGTAAAAGAAGAGTCGTACCACTTAGGCAGAGAGAGATGTGATCGGCCGGCGATAACCAAGGAGGTCTGCTTGGAGCCAATCTTTTCTAAAGCTGAGACAGCGATACCACGGGCTCCGCCGAGCGCCAATAAGCACTCTGGATACGTGCAATGATCTAAACTCAGTGAGAAGTCTGAAATCGACTGATGTGGGGTTATGGTATGAACATGCAAACCAGACTTGTTAATAGTATACTCATGTTCGGGATCCTCAAGGGAGCAAATAAAATCCAAAAATATTAACGCATCGTCAGACTCAAACACATCACGGTGAATATCAATAACAGTTGAATGTATAGATTGATATTCTGATACAACTGATTTAAGCATGCCCGAAAGTGCTGATATATATGTCAAGCTAAGGCGTGAATCTTCAAAAGAATCATCAACAGTAGAGCGTCGACCGAAATCACCATGACCATTATGAATGACAATCAAACGAAAACTTCTAGAGTCATTTACCATCGCAAACAAAATGGTACGTATATTATCAAATACTGTCCAAAGAGAAGAAGCAGCATCTTTTGGTTCAAAATGCGCTAGTGCATTAAGGTCCTGTCCAAAGTCGTCTAAATGAACTATAAAAGTGATGTCATTCTTACTGCCTACTATAGTTTGACCGGAAGGCTGAAGAGCGTGATTTGCTAGATCAGGAGGAAGTGAGAATGATGAAGAGGAGATGGAGGCTTGAAATATCAGAGCTTGGGTTACACCATTGAATAGTTTTGAGTAGTAGTCCTGCTTATTCTCGGGAGCAAGTATCACATAATGGTGCCTTTTACTGACTAGACATTTCCCAGATCTCGGGGTTGTCAGTGGATAAGAGACACTATCAAAGTGGGATAGATGATCATGCCTTAATTCATCTATCCCGCCAACTACTTTCCCGGCTGAGAAACCTCTGCAGCAACTTCACGATCAGCAGATCCATTGAGAATAGCTGCAATTTGCTCAGAAACATCCCTAAGGGTTCTTAGATCTCGAGTGCCGGTTTGAATGCTTTGAATGGCTTCAGGAGAAACATCTGACAGTGTAGACATTAAACCTCCCATGACTTCAATTCTCTTGATCGAGTCAATCCCAAGATCAGACTCAAGATCTTGATCGGGATCAAGCAATTCAATTGGGTAACCACTCTTCTCAGACAAAAGAGAAGTGAGCTGGGATAAAATGCTACCTGCGTCAAGGTTACGGATTTTCGTTGATTCTGCTGCTATTGAACCATTTCCGTTGGTAGGCGAAGGGACCTGAACCTCTACTGCTTGGCTGTGTTGAGGACCTGGAACAGGATTGGTTAAAGTTGGAGATGGAGTTTGATGATGGATGACTCCTCCGTTGCCATTCGACTGGGATGAAGATGCGGAGGATTGAACAGGCTGTTTCTGGTTGCTGGAAGGGGTTACCGGAGTGGTGAAATGAATTGCCTCAGGTGTGGAATATGAAATGGCATCCGAAGAAACAGTCGGGTCAGAAAATGGTTGTTGGGTATAAATAAAGTCAGGATTATCAAGAGAGGCAGAATGCTGTGGCGAGCCACCTAAAAATGCTGAAAATACTTGTGTCTGTGAATTAATCATCATACGTAGCGTTTCGTGGTATGTGCGAAATGCTTCGAGCCGAAGGCTGCTGAGCTGGCTGGACTGTGTGGGCTGGATGGGTTGGTTCATTAGGGCGACTTGGTGGTTGGAAGAGTGCGATTGAACAGATGGCGACAGAAGTGTATCTGGAATATTTTGAGCAGGTATATGCTCAATAAATGGCCTTGCAATCTCCGACAAAGCATGGTGCACAGTATGCTGAGGACTACTCTCTAACTTATATCTAGATTTCCATGAATGGGCACCATTAACGTAGTATAAGTAGCCAGGCCTTTTAGAAACTGCATTGGAAACTCCTACTGAAGAGTGGTTCAAGTATAGAGACTCAGCAGGCTGAAGCATTGTACTCAGCCTAGTCCAGTTCAAAGGAACTCCATGACTGGCAATCTGCATGATAGATCTCAAGAAATCCTCTGTTCCTAGAGGACCGTCGAGAGAAACTACATTTGAATCAAGAGAATCAATAGAAGATCGAACCAATTTCGATAAGACTTTCTTTGGTCCTACTTCAATAAAGAAGGAGCAACCAAGGGCTTCAGCCTGTTTTACAGACTCAATGAAGTCAACTCCCGAAGTCATATGTGATCTGATGAGGTCTCTAATGTTCTCCTTAGTAACAGGACCGGACCGAGGGGACGTGCTAAGAATTGACTGACGTGAATGTGGAAGGTCAGCCTTAAGCTCCAAGGCACCCAAACAATCCGAAAAGATAGCATTGCATTGCTGCATCAAAACAGAGTGGAATGGTTGGTTGGCTTGCATCCATTGGGTTGAAACACCACCCCTTAAGCAAGTAGCCTCAATAATTTCAAGGTCAGAGCGCGGACCAGACAAGACGATTTGTGTTGGCGAATTGATATTGGCCAATGTAATTGAGTGTGACGCGACCGAACTTAGTAATTCATTGCCTTGATCAGCCGAACAGAACAGGACAAGCATGCCATAGCCGTCCTTTTTGAAATTGCTGATAGCTTGGCCACGAGAATGCAGTAGTTCGACTAGCTGTCTGTCTGACATCCATCCCGTCGCATGAAGACTTACAAAATCGCCAAGACTATGACCAAGACCCAATGACCATGGGATTTCAAGATGATTAAGAATTTCGAGGTATGCGACCTCAGTAATCGCTAGCAATGATTGTTTCAGTTCAGCAGCAGGAGCCTTGCCCTTCTCTTGTTTGCAAAAGAGATAATGATCAAGGACGTCTGCGCGTGACAAGTAGTCCGGTATAAGTTGCATCAGCAGCTCATGGGAACGAAGTGGCATCGCTCCCATGCATGTTGTGCCCATTCCGGGATAATCAGAACCCTGGCCTGGAAACAAAAGAGCAATCTCGTCAGCATTCTTGGATTTAATCTGAAGTCCAGCCGATTCTGACTGACAAACGAGCCACTGACGCATCAGGTCAGAATAATCTTTCTTTCCTTGCAGAAGGTCGTGAACAATATCCAGCTTGTCAGCAATATCCGACTCACTGAGATCAACTAAAATGATGGCATAGTCTTTGGCAACGCTACGAAGGTGAGTAGAGATATCTTGGCTCTGAATTGTGTCTGCAATAAGTTGATTCACAGATGTGGCATACCCATTCAGAGCGCACTCCTCCTCAATCTGACGGGAGTGGGTCAATGCTGAATGGATAGATTGAACAAGGCTGCCACCATCGGCAGTAAAATAAAGAAGCCTGCATCCACAGGCAATCTTGGGCTGTTCAATTACTTCTTCAGCATCTACAACAGGTTCCGGTACATACTCCTGCAATACAACGTGAAAGTTGGTCCCCCCAAATCCGAAAGCGCTGACGCCGGCAGTTCTAAGTTTACATGACTCATTTTTGAGCCAAGGAAGATTTCCAGTAGGTAGATAAACAGCCTCAGAACTTACCACTTCGTCAATATGTTCTTCAACTCTGCTATGGATTGGTATTGACTTATTTTTCAAGGCTAGTGTGGCCTTCAGAAGACCCGCTAATCCGGCAGTACTTTTTGTATGACCAATCAGAGTTTTCACTGAACCCACCGCACAGTGAGAACTCTGACTTCCCTTGGCTTCCAGGAATGTAGTCAACGCTCTGATCTCGGATCGATCGCCAACAGGTGTACCTGTCCCATGAGCCTCGTAGTAACCAAGCATGGCTGGATTCACGCCAGCGTCCTCATAGGCTCGGGCGAAAGCCTGAACCTGTCCCTGATGGGACGGGGCAGTCATCGTCCTGCCACGACCATCGCTCGAGCTGCCAATGCCCTTGATCACGGCATGGATTGAATCTCCAGCAGCTTCTGCATCTTCGAGCCTCTTGAGTACCAGGATTCCAGCACCCTCACCAAGAACAATGCCATCAGCTTCATTGGTAAACGACTTGGCTTCACCAGTTGGGGAAAGGGCCTGAGTTTCCGAAAAACAGAAATAGGCAAAAGGAGACTGAAGCGTGTCAATTGCTCCGACAACAGCCATATTGACATCACCCTGTCTAAGCTTACTAACGGCGACGTCTAAAGCAGCCAGAGAGGATGCACATGCAGCATCAACAGTACAATTGGTGCCACCAAAATTAAATCTATTTGCAACTCTACCTGCCGAAACATTTGGAAGAATACCCGCAAAACTATCACTAGTCCACTTTGGCAGCAACTGTTCAACTTGAGGATGGCTGTTCAAAAGAGGAGCCAGTTCCGCCTGCATTACATAGCCTTGACCCAATTCGCCAAGGCCACCGCTATAGCCAAGGATGACGCACGTAGATTCACGATCATAAATACTATCTTCAAAATAGCCTGCGTTGTGAAGAGCGTCTTTCACACAAACAAGTGCTAATAACTGGGCTGGATCAATCGAAGACAAGGATTGCGGAGGAATACCAAATTCAATTGGATCAAACTGAACAGCATCCAAGAAGCTGCCCCACCTAGAATGTATTTTATTTGGATCCTTGGTATCAGCTGAATAAAAGTCGCCAATGGACCAACGCTCTTCTGGAATCTCCTTGATCTGGCCTCGAGCACGAACGACCAAGTCCCAGAATTGTTCAGGGTTGTTAGCGCCAGGCAGCTTGCAAGACATTCCAATGATGGCGATATCCAGACTCCCTCTATAAATTTCATTAGCTTCACGAATAGAGGCCCGTTCAGTAATTTCGAATTCCGCTGCCTTGCTTGGTGTTTCCAAGCCTGCCTTAATGCTCTCATGCAATTGGTGAATGGTTGTCTGGTTATTAATCAGACAGACAGCTTCACCAAGCATGTACATTCCTAACTCAAGTTGATCCTCTTCTGTAACCTGAAGCAAACCATTCTCACCTCGCTGCAAACCCTTGGAAGCCAGTCTCAGGCGTCCTAAAATTAATCGATCCAACTGATTAGAAATCTCCCTGACAGGAACCTGAGATCTGACCAACTCATCACGCTTGGCATTGAACTCTCGAGAAAATGCTGTATCGGCGCATCTGCTTTGATGCCCTGGAGATGTCTCTAAGAAGACAGTATTGGTACATTCGATCGTAACCTCCTGATATGTTGGAGTTATCGCTTTATCTTGAACAATTTCACGAGTAGCAAGATAAGCAGAGCCAACAAGTAACCCACACGTTGCACCAACCTTAGCTAGATCGTCTATCATATATGCAGCAAAAGATGCAGAAGTCTGATCATGAATCCCCCCGGCCAGCACCAAACAGACCTCTCGACCAACAGCAGGACTTTGCTCAAGCACAACTTTGATAGATCGTTCCCAAAGATTCAGAGAACTCAAGGGACCTATATGTCCGCCGCATTCACGTCCTTCAAGGATAAAGTCTCTCCAGCCTTCTTTTATGAATAACTCGAGCAATTCAGGAGTGGGTGCATGAATAAACACACGTAAATTCTTAGATGCAATCTCCTTCGCTTGTGCTGGAGTCCCTCCGGCGAGGATGCAAAAACTTGCACTAGAATTCTTCAGAACGGAGATTTGAGATTGCAAATGTGTTGAATCAATAAATCCAAGTAGTCCAACTCCCCAAGGTAAATCTGGAACCAATTCAGCTGTCTTTACCAGAATTTTCTCAAGCGCTTCAGCCGATAGCATCGCGGCAGCGATGGTAGGCAGAGCACCACCTCGCGCTACGCTTGCTGTAAATTCCGCGTTATCACTAACGCGTGACATTGGGCCCTGAATTATTGGATATTTAACACCAAACTGGTCTGCAATTGTATTCGGTTGTCGTGTAGCCAAACCGCGAGATACCCGAATAGACCTATATGCAGAAACAACTCTGCCGAGAGTGCAATATTTTACACAGAATTCCTTGGCAAGATCAATACCCTCCCCAACAGGAAATATCCACTCAGACTTCCATCTGGCAATTTCGTTTAACTCAGAAGCATCAATACTAATTCCAAATAAATACCCTGGAGCACCTTTTCCAGGCAACGAGACACATCTCACTTCTTCATTATTATCCAAGGCTGAGCGCAAAACAATGGACTGCCTTCCATTGACTCTATTCAGTAACTGCTTGGTCCTCAGTGGCAGATAGGAATCATGAAGTAGCAGTGTTTGCTCGTCAAGTAGAATGGAATGTATTCCTTGACTGTTAAGTGCCGAGAATGAGAGTAGCCCAATTGGCCCTGATACAATCATTCTACAATCATTAAGGCAACTCAAAGCCTTTTGGAAAAGAATATATTGAGAATCACGTCCGCAGAGTGCGCCCGATTCATAACCCTCGATGATCACACAAGGATCATTCTGTTGATCCCAGGGAGACTTGGCATACTGCTCTACATCCTGAATGGAGCCCAGCCTGGGAATTGGATTCAATCCATTCAGTTCAACAATCTGTTCACGGCTGACTCGATGCCAAGGGATAATGACTCTCAATGATCTGGTTAACGCTGAGCCATTCAGTTCAGCGATCGCCTGCAACGCCTTAGCTGTCTTGAAGTCTTTGCATGAGACAGCAAAGATGCCTGTTATGAATTTGGCCAGGCATTGATTCCAAAGCTCCTCAATATGTTCTTCAAAGCCAAAGGTCTGCAAACATACAGATGCTCCAGAAGCTACAGCCTTCTCTGTGGTCTTGATCCAGTCTCCAACGGGGCGAACAGTCACCAAAACCTGATTGGTATTATTCATTACAATGTGCTCAATAGAGTTTTACCATGTGCTCAATGGAGTTTATTTTAGCCCATCCAACCAAAAGTCAGATGAAGTTCCACTGATCCAGTGGCCAGATCATATATTGCACTCATTACCTTAAACTATCAAATTCTGTCATACATAAACTACTATAAATATCCTTGGAGTTCGAATTTCAAAGACTGAGGCGCCTTGTAAAGCTGATTACAGCCGACTCTCATCAGACTTCATTATAATTCCTGATCAATACAGAAAAAGATGCAGTTTCGCAAAAATGAAAGGTAGAACTGGGGTTCCACAGATGTTATGGACAAGACAGTTTCGGGAATATTATCACGACCGGACTGTCTATTCATGACAACCCCCCAGCCTCTGAGCGTGCATGGCCCTTCCGACGGTCGAAAAGGGCGCAATGACGTCCCTGACGATGCAGTGGGGCAAGCAGCGCTGGTGCCGTAGAACCACAGCCTGCTACAGGTGCTGCGGATCGGGGGTCCGCCGCTGGCTGCGTTAAACACCCCGCTGATTCTCCAGAGCAGTTGCCCGGCAGAACGATTGGCGAAGCTTTCTGCGATGTAGTGGATTGCCAACCGCATGGTACAATGAGGTCAACAATTGTCTGATCAGCAACCACTTGGGAGAGGCCCCTGAAGTCCTCCAAATTCTGGCTAATCAGGCCGTAGCGACAGATCGGTGTCAGTCGAGCATGGGGGTGCAATTGCGTGCAGTGAGGGGTCACGGGTATTTGGGCCGTACCACAACTCCGACGAACTCGTTTCTTCATTATCAGCTGGAATTACTTCAATAGACGAAATATTAACGAATATTCGAACGCTTCACTGCAAATATCCGACCACAAGTAAGGGCTTAAAAGCAATGTTAAGAGAATAAAAGGCGGCAAGCTCAAATATGACATTCCGTAGCATGGATGTGGCTGGAGTTAGCACCTATCTAACTTGCCTCAAAGAACAGAAAAGAGCAGTCATTCATAACCATTGCGAAAAGTGACTGTGAGCTGAGTGCACCACCAAGAACTGAAACAAAATCGTGTCAAGCTTCAATTAAGATTAACATCTACATGAATATCAGTAAGGCAAGCCTGTCAATGGAGAAAAACCAGTTCTCAGGGCCCAGATGAGGCACTCTGGATCCTTAGGTGAATCCGCTTGGCTTGACTGGCATGATGCATTCCCACCACGTGGAGCTATGCTCTTAAGGTCCAGTGATGGAAACTGCGTATCCCATGGCGCCCAAGAAAGACTTGGGTGAGCCACCATATGCATGTCTCCTCTGAAATCGTGTTAACAGCAAGCAGCACTTTTTTGACAATGCTACAAGACATCTTAAAGATTATTGATGAGTACTGCGCAAATAATGACATCTTTTACGACGAAACGCTTTCTGCAGGCACTCAACTCATTGCTGATCTTGGACTTACATCAGTTGATTTTGTTTCTATTTTCCAAAAGTGCCAAGCTCTCGGGAATGAACGACTGTCCTTCATAGAACTAGTTATGCCTATAGAGGGTCAATATGTGTCTGATCTAAAGATAGGAGAGTTGAGCGATTATATCATTGAGCAGTCGGCACTTCGTCCTCCAGCAAACGAGCAACGCGCAAGTGTTGACAATGGATATTCAGAGCAAACTGTGAACGACAGCAAATACAGACGCTCCCTTTTTGAGATAAAACAGTTTGACGAATTTAAATCACTAATTCAAAAGCCAACATTTTCGGACCAAGGTCCTGTCGCAACAGACTATCAACTCGTTTTTATCCTGTCCTCGCCCCGATCAGGATCAACCTTGCTACAAAGGATGCTTGATCAACATCCAGATATCGAATCTCCTGAAGAGTTGCATCTTCTTCATTATGACACATACGCGCAGCGGCACGCAGCCTTGAGTCAAGCTGAAACTAGGCATCTGCTTGGTGGAACTGCTCGACTGCGCGCAAGAATCAATGGAATCAGCATGGATGATTCCAATCGTCTTGAATTGAAATTTATCGGTGCTGAAGAACCCGCTCTGAACTTCTTCACTGAAATCAACAAGAACTTCTCAAAACAATATCTTGTTGACAAGACTCCATCTTATGCCTATAGCAGAGAAACACTTGAAAGAATTTCTACACAGTTTCCTCTCGCACGGTTCATTTATCTTACACGTCATCCGTCAGCGGTTATTAAATCGTTGATTGATTCGCAGTTGCAGGAAATTATTCCATTTGCACGTCGCTATTCGGGCGATACATCCACGATTCCCGAGATGATCTGGGCATTGTGTCACGAAAATATTCAGTCCATTCTTCCCGGCATTAATCTCAATCGCCTGCATTATGTGAGCTACGAAGAGCTTGTCATGAATCCTGAACAAGCCATGACTTCAATCCTAAATTTTCTACATCTACCTTTTTACCCCGATTGTGCTAATCCATATATCGAAGGTCAGAAACAGCAGATTGAAACTAATGAGTATGCTGGCGACTTGAAGTTCTTTCTTGAGAATAGGATCGTAAACGATCGTGCTGAGATATGGAAAGCCTTCCCTGCTCTTCATTCGCTATCAAACGTGAGCCAAGGACTGATGAGCGGCATTCCTGGATATGAGGGCTGAACGATGACAATAGCCTTACATAAGCACGTCAATCCAGCTCCTGTATGTGCTTGCGGATTTGGAGACTCCTATAACGCCTACGCCTATTCGGCAGCAGTCTTTAAAGGATCTATGTATATCGGTACAGGCCGCGCTAACCTTGTCTTTCTACGTTTTGGCATGCCCAATGTTCACATTGACATGTGGCCGGTGCCAATTGAATATAAGAATTACGAACAGGCCTTTGAAGAAAGAGTTTCCGCAGCAGAGATTTGGCGTTTTAGCCCGGAATCATCTACGCCTAGGCGTGTCCATCAAGCAGATTGGTATCAACCAGAAACAGGGACGCCCTTCAGACGACATTACGGTTATAGGAGCATGTGCACATATAAGGAGAGATCATCAGATAAGGCTCTGTACGTCGCGTCTACGTCCCGCTCCAGAGGTGATGGCCCTGATCTGATGGTCAGCTATGACGGAGAAAGTTTTCAACGACTCCCTAAACCAAGTATTGTCTCGGAGTTTTCATCCAATGAAGTTACACTTACTTCGATTCGTTCACTTCTTCAATATGACGAACTTTTAGTTACAACGATTACAGGCGCATCAAATGGGAACGTTAACGGGGCCGGCATCACCACAATCTTTGCAACAGATGACCCTACAAGCGGTAAATGGTTTTCCATCAACGGGAAGGGGCTAGGGACTTTCCCTGAGGTTGTTGTTGTCTACGAACTCTGTATCCACCAAGGATTGCTTTATGCAGGGACTGGCGGAATTAATGGCTTTCAGCTATGGAGAGGCCAGCGCATTGGCAAGTATGATTTTAAATGGGAATTGGTGGTTAAAGATGGGGGTGGTCGAGGAGCATTAAATCAGGGAATCATATCTTTATGTAGTCACAGAGATTATCTTTATATCGGTACTGGCATCCAAAATGGTGGGCATGATCGAACCAACAATGTTGGGCCAGCAGCAGCAGAAGTTCTGCGACTGGCTCCCAACGACGAATTAGAACTGGTTTGCGCCAATCCACGTGATGGCTTGTTACCGCTAAGTGGGCGAGGTCCTGGCTTTGGTAATTATTTCAATGCCTATATTTGGAAGATTGTAAGTATTGACGGTAAACTGCTCCTAGGAACTATGGATTGGTCGATATTTGGTCTTTGGGCATTAAGGGATGAACGGAAAACCAGATTTGGCAGACTTCTTGATTGGGATACTATGCAAGTCTTTTTATCCTCTTATGGTGGTGCAGAGCTTTGGTGTTCGGAGGATGGAGTCGACTGGAACTGCATGACGCATAACGGCTTTAACAATATTTACAATTTCGGCATTAGAAACATCATCAAATGGAATAACCATACCTATGCCTGTACTGCAAATCCTTTTGGACCTGAAGTCTTGACTAGAACATCAGACTTGGACCCCGGCGAATACAGATTAAATCCAAAGGGAGGGTGTGAAATCATATCTATCTAACATACCATTTGTTCGGAGTTGCCAAAGTAGCGATCGCGAAATATTGGCGATATTCAGTTCTATTCTATATAATATTAGCAAATATGAGTTGAGCGGTAACTGAACAGATCCTTCAAAGAAATATTTTTCAAGTCTTTGGTTGATACTTGGATGTGCTTGCAAAACCTCCCAGCTTTTTAGCGGCAATCGGTCCAATAGGAAGTAATTTTTCAAAATTCGAAAATAGTCTCATAGCAGCCGAGGTGAGAGATAATTGCCTCTCGGCCTCGTCAATAGAAATTTCGTTCAAGTGATCGAGATCTTCTGCAGATATCTTATGAAACTTATTTGGCAACAAATTAAGCTGTCTGACCATCTCAACGTGGAAAGACTGATCGAGATCCGGCTTTTCGGACTGCATGTTACTGATCCAGATTCGCAAGACAATATTACTGCATGCTTCCAGATCAAATGGAACGTTCAATGCAGAGGCATCTGCTGATGGTCCTGAGGTAGAACCGCTCCACACTGTCGCCTTCAGGATGTTCTGGGGGACAATGATGGTTGGGACAGGTCCTTTGTTGGGCACATTACGGCTACATTCTGTGATGACCGCTTTCAAGCCGTTGCAAAGGGATCAAGTAGCCAGGGATCTTGGCCCTTGCATGGGAGATCTGTCATGTGCTTCAGTGTCGATACGATGTGGAGAAATGGAGCACCGCTGTACGGGCACGCTAGGTCTCCATAGCCAGCCACATTACGGCTATGAAGCGCTTACAGCCCCTCAGCGACGACAGCCTGGAAATGCCGGCTTCCTTACATCTTTGCTGGAGTTAGAAGTTGGGCCTTACTTATATGTGTAGAATTAAAACTACTCATGTTAGAATTTCTGGGTGATGACCAGATAATTATTTATGATAAGTTGATTCATTACGATGAGAATAGTGGACATTACAACGCTGAGGCCTATTGCATAATTCCATCGGCGAGACAATGAATATCTCATGCGTCTAGCTGGATCCATTTCACATTGACATAGGTTTCTCATGACATTTAGCTTTTGGCAGTCTTTGAATCGCTGCAAAAATAACCTGCTGAAACCGTCGACGCGAAGATCATCAATACGCCTGCGTCCAAACATAGCAGTTCAATATCATAGTGATGTATGCTATGGGCCTGCGCTCATTGCCGCGCATGGAAGCAAGGTCACCCTTGATGCCTATCAACTTTCCTCTATCTCGGCCAAAGGAACCGTTATCTTTCTGCATGGAGGAGGGCTGAGAAGAGGGTCAAAACGTCATATTCTAGGAAAAGACTTATATTTCAACCATCTAGGTTATAACTTTATCTCTTGCAACTACCCTCTTTCTGCCGAAGGCAATGGCTCTGTCATAGATGATCAGCTCTTGGCTTTAAGGTCACTTGACCAGTGGGTCAACTCTGATTTGCCAGTACTTTGTCCAGTTGACCCATCAGCACCAGTCATCTATCTTGGACATTCAGCTGGTTCCTATTTACTCGCATTGGGCCTTTCCAAGGGCCTATTCTCGAGACTTCACACATCATTTATTTTTGTAGACTCTGCGGCCTATGACTTATCTAAGCGTTACCGTGCTGCACGCCAAAATGTAAGACTTGAGATAGAACGTTTAGTTGGCCATGATGCCAACACTAACGCCAGCTTGAATGAACTGATAAGCAAATATTCTCCAGTAGAATGCTTATTGAATAGGACTGCGCTCGCTCCTAGCGATGACAAGGGCTGGGCCTACTTTGCAACAACGCAAAAGCGCTTTAGTCATGACAGCTCTTTGATCCTTGCCTCTCTTCTAAAGACTAAGCTGAATATGCAGACAACGGTCAAAGCCTACCCGTTCAGCCATACGGATATATCACAAGAAATTTCCGAACCTAACAGTGAGATTGGTAGAGATTTGGCCCAACTACTAAGCAACTAGCTGGAAACTGAATAAACACATAACATGGCCTAGGGCCGAAAGCACATACGACTGAAGGGTATAACTAAGACAAAGGCTGCATTGCCACTGAAATAATCCACGCATCTTCTACAATACCCTCTCCAGCAAATCTCAGGTCTGCGAAGGCCCCTTTAAAAGAAAATATTCCTCGGTTCATCAACGGCTGATCGGCAGGGAAGGTGATGGAAAGTAACCGAAAGTCAGACTGGGCAACAAGACCGCCAAAAAGCTTGAAGCCGGCTTCATAAATTGTCCAGACACAACAACACAAACCTTCGATGGATACTTGATGGATGGGTGTAGGCATAGGCCAGCGCATGTAAGCGAAAATCGCAGGCCAGTCATGACCTAAGACATGCTCTATATCAAGGCCGAATGCAGACTGTTCAGTAATGCCAACCAGCACAAGTCCTCGGGAATGGGAAACAGATACATTGAGTTTACTGAGATCCCGCTTGCAGAGATAGAGCTTTGGGGGACAGGATGGCGGACCATAAAGTTCTAGGTCAGTTACAGCGATACAATCATGTTGAAGCCACTGAAACAATAACAACTTACTGGCTAGCCGACTGGTAACGTAATCTGATATTCGTGCAGAATGCCGTAATGTAGAAAGACATCTCTGCTCTTGACCAGATAAATAGTGAGCTGAAAGTTGCTGGCACAGCCTTGTGTCAATTGCCTGTACCAGCAACAATGGCATCGATCAGTCAACCTGATTGAAGATCTGCTTGGACGTGGAATCAGCGTTGGCCAGGATCGTGAGGATCGTTCGGCTGTGTTCGAGCAGAAGTTGATGTCCCAGCACAGGATCTTGCCGCACAACACCTGGGGCAGGTGACGCGGAGGTGCTGGGCATGGTCTGGTTGCCAGAGGATGTTAATTCCTCACTGACGGGAGTCGCAGAGTCAACTCCCTGGTCCAAGGTCTGGCCGGAGAACTCATGTCGGTTTCCGGCAGGTGGAGGCCCGGAGTCCGATGACACGGATGCCAGGAATTCCCGTAGCCCGACTGAGTTGTACTTTGGGATTTCAGAAAGAACGGGGACAGCCGCAGCAGGCCTAGTCACGGTGGCCAGGCCGGTCCTGTATCGTTCCATGAAGAGACCATCAAGTCCCACCAAATCAAGATCAAGACCAGAAGTCCAGAGAATCGCTACAGACTGGAGGAAGGCTGTCGTGCTGTCTTTTCGCGAGGTGCCCAACGAAACTGCGACGATATCAGAATAGTCAGAAAGCGCTTCTTTAGTGTAGCTGGTTAGTGTAGTGTTTGGACCTAGTTCTACAAAATACCTTGCACCATCGTTATACATATTTCGAATGGTTTCCTCGTACCTGACAGGATTGAGCCACTGATCAATGAAAATCTGAGTTCCTTGCTCATAGTCATTGGGGTAAGGCTGTGTAGTCAGGCAACTATATATAGTTGCGTGATCTGGTTCGAACTGTATTGAGTGAGGAAACTCACTGTAGAGCTTGCGATGCGTTTCTGCTCCTTGCTTGAAATAGCGTGTGTGATAAGGACGTGTCAGTGGGGTTGGCAGCAAGGAGCCTCCAGCAGCAAGCACCTGCTCTTCCAGTTCCTTGCTAAATGCAGCCTCAGAAAAGACAATACGCTGCGAACGACAATTATCGGAAATTAAGGACCACTCAGGCCGACGTTTGAGGATCTCTTTGAGCTGAGTAGTATCAAGTCCAGAAATGGCAAATGTCGACCCCTTAGGAAATTCATCAATAGAATTCTCATTAGAAAAGAATTCATGAATCTGCTTCACCCGCGTCTTTAAGTCGTCTTGATTTTTCATCGTGGCAAGACTTCCTGAAAGCATCACTGCATTTGATTCACCCTGACTATGCCCAACAACCTGATCTGGTCGCAAGCCTATCCGAGAAGCGATTTCATAGAAAGACATCAGGCAAGCGGCAATGATTTGCGTCGCCGAGTCCTGAGCGTAGAGGAGCTCCATTCGCTTAACATTGGCGGATTGAGTACAGCTCAGATCAGCGTTCGGCATACAAGTAACCAAGCCGAGTGGTATGTCACGATCCAGCGCTTCATCCATAAAATTATACCAATAAGAAAAGAGATCAATATTATTTGTCAGATCACTGAGCATCTCAGGAGCTTGAACTCCTTCACCTGGAACCAGAAATGCAACTTTACCGCGTGATTTGACGCACTCAGAATAGATGAAATGGCGTCCACGATGACTGGATGTTGAAACATTCCCAGCTAACCAGGTCGAGGCATCCTGCAGACCTTCTCCGAGTTTCTTGAGAGAAGAAGCAAAAATAACTAGCCTGACCGATACCTCGGAGGACTGATCATGGCCATGAGGGGTGCTGAATAGGACCGCTTGGTGGATCGCCTCAACATCAATGTCAGCCATCAATTCCTGCAATTCGGAACGGGAGGTTGCCGCTAGAAAGATGGCCCGACCAGTAGTTGTATAGCCATGGTGGCGATACTGGAGCATGCCACGGTAGGTTCTTCCAGATGAGTCGTTGTCGGAACTCAGGCCTGCATCATCAGAGGGCGCTTTTGATCCTGAGGCTGGATATGGGAAAAGGACTCTAGGTGCTGGATTTTCAAGGTTAGGAGCTATAAACTCCTGAAGTATCAAGTGACCATTAATGCCTCCAAAGCCAAACGAATTTATGGCGGCAACACGCGGCTTTACTGGAGAATGGAACCAACGTCGAAGTGTGCGGTTGATATAAAAAGGTGTGGAGTGGTCAGCAACAGCCTCCAAGGGATCCGGACAAATTGAAGGGGGAATCAATTTGTTCTGAAGTGCGAGTGAGATCTTGATCAGACTGGCCACTCCAGATGCAGGGATCGTATGGCCTATCAGTGATTTAATAGATCCAATAGCAATAGTGGAGAGACCACGGTGACAATCAGCAAACACTTCAAGCATCGATGAAAGCTCAGTGTTATCTCCGTGAGGAATTCCCGTTGCATGAACTTCGACCAATGAAACATCTGAAGGTTTAATATCACATTTTTCGTACGCCCTCTTCATCGCCGCGACCTGCCCCTGTCGATTGGGGGCTAAAAGTCCCTCACCTTTTCCATCACTGGCCAAGGCAACCGAGCGAATTACAGAATAGATTGTATCGCCAGACTTTACGGCATCTGACAAGCGTTTCAAGGCAATAAAGCCTACTCCTTCAGAGAGAAGTGTCCCAGATGCGGACTTCGACATCGGGAATATTCCCTCCTCCGACAAAGCATTAATTGTGCAGAACAATTGATAAATAGGAAAGTTCATCGTAGCCTGCACACCACCTACCAGCATCAGATCGGCATCACCGGCATCCAGTTGCTTGATTGCATGATCCACAGCAATCATGCCTGAAGTGCAGGCACCATCCACAAGATAGTTAGGGCCAAGCAGACCAAGCCTGTTTGCAATCGTTCCGGAGACTACGTTGGATATAAGGTTTGGTGAAATTGCTGGATCAGCAACCAACTCATAAGTTGAAGAAAGCAGAGAGCGGAGTTGCTTCCTCCGCTCCCCTTTCAAAACTCCACCTACTGAATCCGCAAGAACGTCAATGAAATGCTCCATCATCATGCCGTTCATCAGCGCCCCGACGATCCCTCTGTGAGGGTGGTCACCCATGCCGACCACCACACCTGTCCGCTCATGGGGAATCCACTCTGGGGCCCGTCCGCGCAAAGCATCTGCCATGGCCTCGGCGGCCACCTGCAGGCAGAGGTACTGGGACGGATCTCCTTCAACGAGATTAGGAGGAAAAGCAAATCTTAAAGAATCTATCCAACTATCATCAGCTATAGATCCATACTTTTTAGTGTATATCGTGGAATATGATTCTCGTGGATTAGACCTGTCTTGGTCTTTATTGTAGTAAAATCTGGACCAAGAGTCAGTCATCTCCCTGAGGAGTGACTCTCCGTTAACAAGTGCCTGCCAATATGATGAGGTGTCCTTAATTCCCGGATATCTGCAAGCCATGCCTACAATTGCGTAGCCCTGCATATAAGCCCTATCATTTCAACTAGTTTAGCATGAATAAGCGCAGGTGAGACTGTGGATTAGATCGCCAACGGATGGAAGAAGCACCTGGCTGAGACGGGGAAAGTGATGCACTGTCAGCCTGGGAATGATCCGATCGAGCCTCACGTTCCCATCGCCACAGGCTTCGCTTCCATGTGTCGCATCACTGATCCAGAAACAGTGATCCAGTACTGCCCAACCTGAGCTGATGTAAGACCAGTTGACAGCCAGAACCATGAATCCAACCTTGGCTCCTTGCTGGGGGCGCAGACCATCATGCTAAGCGACATTACCCACGCCCACTCCGCACCGATCAGCCCGAGGATCGCCTGATGACTCAGTTCCCTGACAGGGTGTGCTTGGAGGATGGCCATTAAGCCCACCGGGGACCTTGCAGCTGAGGGATTCAGTGATTCCTGCAGAATCAGCAGATCTGTTGCGACAGGGTCAGGGATGAGCTGACAAGAGAAATCCACCAAGTGTTCGATCTCATTTGCAGAGACAAGGTATAGAGATCAACGTTTCAGAGCAGCAAGAATGGCCGCCCCCGTGCTGCTTTCAGGCTCTCCGATACTCTTGTGCATACCTTTATGGTCATATGAATGAGCCGAAAGATAGGCGTTGAAAGCCCTGCAATCATTGAGTGCACTGGCGAACGACCTGATTTCAGCCTGCTGTTTTTCGGGCCGTTGGGTTGAATACATAATCATCACATCGGTTGGTGATGATTTCTTCGGGCATGATGTCCTGACAAGCTCAGCAGGGACCCATTCGGCAAGAAGGGAGTTTTTACCCGATCCGCTCATGGCACTTTGTCCAAAAATAGTGGCCAGACTGTTTTTGTATCGTCGCACTTTGCCTGTATACCAGTTAGAATCATTTAGAATAAACTTTTGGTAAGAATCAGCAGTCGCTCGATATCGCGGACTAGTGGCAGTCAGCGCTGCCAAATATGCTCCAGCTGAATGCCCAATTATGGCAGCACCCTTCATGGTGCATGAAGGTCTGATTTTACTGAGATTGCCTTCAAGCCATGCCGTGGCGGAAGAAAGCGCAGACATCTGCTGCTCGATCAATCCGTTGACAGGACGTCCATAGACTGGGTAGTTCAGGGAAACAAGACAGAAGCCATTGCGATTCATAAGGTCTGGCATGGAACCGACACTTCTTTTATCGCCTCTCATCAGAGATCCTCCATGAACATAAACAAGAGTCGGGCATAGTGAGCCAGAAGACTGCTTACAGGGAAAAATATCGAGGGTATTACTGCCCGCAGGAGCACCAGGAATCAATGGCGAGTAAGCCGAACCAGTTGTAGACACATTGACTGATTTAGACGCTGCAGATTGCCTATTTCCCTGAACGCGACGCTTGAACGACCTTGGCATCGCGCAACCTGCGAGCATGGCCTCCATCAGCAGAAACATGGCCAGCAGAATCATAGAAAATCTCCATCTGGCTCTGG
>Ga0129348_1000273_pt1 | contig 18447 bp, 31 predicted proteins | sample CPBDNA_4_FD_94424 | JGI IMG/M metagenome (GOLD analysis project Ga0129348, IMG submission 94424) | Freshwater to marine salinity gradient microbial communities from Chesapeake Bay, USA - CPBay_Sum_27_0.8_DNA | ecosystem: Environmental > Aquatic > Marine > Coastal | place: USA: Chesapeake Bay...
GTGCGAACTACCCACAAACACGGCCAGCCAAAAGTACCTTTGCATTTGCAGAAAATGGGATTTAGAGGCAATCGATTTTTTTGCAACATATTGTTGGCAAGAAAGACACACCAACAAAACAAGAGGTCAAACGCTGATCAAAGCTTTATGATTTTGGTTTGCCTTGCTGATTAATCTTTAAAGAATTTTAAGCGCTCTAATTGGCTCTTTATGCCTAAATTAGCCCAAAATGCCCTACATGCTCCGAATCACTTTCAAAAGCGCTGACAGAAGCAAAAATTATATTTTTTGGCGTTTGTCTGAGGGTCAATAAAGATATTATGTAAGAATAAAATTTCACCGGGCTGCCTGTCGTCCACGCTGAGTAGCGCTATCAGTTTGATAGCACATAACCTACCCGCGCCAGCTTATCGCTCTCAGTGAGGCTTATATTGAGCCTCTGGAAAAATTGCATATAGACAAAAAAAAGAGCGCCATTGGCGCTCTCTTAATTTTTATTTGTGATGCTTACAAAGTGTAGAACAATATAAGCAAGATTATTAAACCTATTAACCTTATTATAAAATCAATCTGTTTATGCGTCATTCAGCACATTCCTCACATAACTTAACATCAAATCGGATGCCATGTTGAACAAATGCACCTTGACCATCTGTTGACCATTTCTGAGGGCTTCCAATTGTTTTACTTTTCTTGCGGTAATTGTCACCTTTATTAATGGTTTCTTTGCACTCATAACAATTATAACTTCGTCTAGCTTTGGTTAGTTTCATCCTAAAATCTCCTTTAGAAATTCAGCGCTTTCTAATTCTAATTCCCAAAGCTCCTTCTGAGACCCTTGCTTTGACTCATGCTTCACATCGTTAAGATGTTCAATCATGTGATCAATTGCCACCCTCAAAACGTCCTCATCTACTAACGTTAATTGAGCAGCAGCGCCATTTTTCAGCACAATATAATTGTGACCTAATGGCAAACTTAAAACTCTTTCTGCCATGTTATATGCTCATATAGATTTCAAGCGCTTGAGGCTCTGAAATGTCGTTTAATATTGTTGCTGATGGGTATTTGTTTTTGACGTGCTCTTTAAGTAGCCAATCAGGTTTATTCTTTGGCTTCTTCCATTGCACAACACGCGACTCGTTATCTTTTTGAACTTGAGCCACAATGCATCTTTTCAATAGCCTTTTTAAGTCTCTTTTAGTTAGATATTCAGAAACTTGATTATGACACCATGACTCAAGAGTTTGGTCAAATCCATCTATTGCCCAATCATATTTCCCTACATCTGTTTTGGGTAATGATGCAAAATAAGCTTCTACCTCTTTATATTTTTTGTTCCAATCACCTTTAAATTTTTCGTGATCGTGTACACGGTCACAGCCACCTTGCCCCTCATTAAAAACGTGGGCAAATGGTTTTCCATCAAGATAAAGAACACCCTCAAAACAATATGTTTCGTGAGATGCAAAGTGTGAATATTTAATTGATTTAAGTTCTAGTTTCATTTTTAATCGCTCCTTATTTACTAGATTAATAGTTAAAAGTTATACCATCATAATATTTGACAGTTTCTCCATTCGGCAAATCAACAAACCATTCATGATTTTTTTGCCAAACTCCAAATTGCAAGCAAAATTGATTTGCTGCTTGATTCATTTTTCTTTTAGTTGTCACAGTTAACCAACCATCAGTGTTTAAAGTAATCTTGCGGTCTCTCCAAGATACAATGTTTGTTCTGTGATATGTCACTCCACCATGATCTGAGTTGTCAAACCATGTAGTCGCGTAATTGCTTAGTTTATCCATTCTTGGCATTTTTTCCTCCATAAAGTTTATTTTCTGCCCATATGACAAAAGCTTGTAACTCTTGACCCTCTTCAATGTTATTATCTGATGCACATTGCTTTAGTGCGCTTCGTGGCTCTAAACCATCGCACATTTGCAGCAATTCAATTGCCTCATTATATGCAATGGAAAATTTAAAGAGCGTAAAAGATTTATTGTTATCTGACATCAGCAATCTTCCTCACTCATCCAACAAAAACCAAAACCAACATCATAAAGACCATCTTCATTAGGTTTTTGATTAAGGAACTCTTCCCAAAACTCACGATCATCTACATCATGACCATCATAAGGAAAAACTTGTCTGACTATTTGTTTGAATGTTGCCTCATTAACATATGGCTGTAACCAACCATTCCAACGCCCCTCGTTAGGATGGTAAAAACCCTCATAAATAGGGTCATTCTTATCGTTAAAAAAACCAAATCTCACTTTAACTAGTTCTGACATTTTAAACCCCATATAAAACTGAGAATGCCCACGGCATTGAGAAATATAGAATTGACAGACATGCAACCACCCAAAGAACGAAGACAAGTGTTGCTGCGATCATTTCACGAATAAAACCATTGCTAGGTTTACGACGTCTTTGTTTACGCTCTTTAGAAATTAGTTTGAGCGTATGATGCAAATTAAAAGGTTTCTGTGTTATATGCATTTTAATATATCCTCTCTATTGATATCAAAAAGATATCAGAAAGAACCAAAAACACAAGTTATTTTTGCACCTATCAAAATTCAAACTTACTGCCAAAATTTCGTACAAATTGACCAAGAATTATTTGCGGTAAAAACGCAACAATCAGACATTTTACCTTTTGCTGCAATGCAACAAATATTTTTTGCATGTGCAGAAATTTGGCTGCATTTTTGCCATATTTTTTGCTATTTTGTTGTTTTGCCCACGTGGAAAAAGCTCACCCCCACGTGGAAAAAGCTTACCCCTACGTGGAAAAAGCTCAGGCCTACGTGGAAAAAGCTCAACGCAATTTTGCGGTTCGCATTGCCTTTGCAATATTTTTCTTAATCATCTTATCTAAATGCTTCCCGGCAAATCTTTTCATCAACGGCTGGAAGTCATATTTCTTTCGATAAATAGGTAAATAATCTAGTATGTGAAAGAGTTTTTGTGGTTTGCCGTTGCCAGTGACTCGGTAAATACCACCAGTTTTGCTTCTGCCTTGACCACCTTCAGCAGTAAAATATCTAATTGCTTTAGATGCAGATGCACCTTTTTTTGACCTTGTGAAAGCTACTGGTGCAGATCCGCTGCCAAAACCACCTATAACCTTGTTCACTTGTGACATCAAAATATTGTTTGCTTTTCCACCAGTTCTGGATGTTGGCAAAACAGCACGAACAATACCGGGATAAGGAACTCGCATATCAATAAGCTTTTCCACCGCTTTCTGTGGTCTCTGACCGCCACTCTCTTGCACTTCAAGGTAATGCCGGCCTGACGGTTTATCTTTTCTTTGCACTATCGCTATGGGATTTTTCTTTGTTGCTCTTGTATGGAAAAATGCATTTAACGTATATGCGTTTGCATTATCAAAAGTTCTTTGCATATGCTTTTTATTTATCCTGACAAGAAAAGACGCAGTGTCGTTTACTGACAACATCATAGCATATGGCATCTGCCGGGCTATCATATTTGACGTTCTGCGAACAACGTCCTCACTGCTGCCTGTCACCGTAAAATTATGTTTTTGCATCGTATACCCTACGTGGAAAAAGCTCACCCCTACGTGGAAAAAGCTCAGTGCATAGTAACAGACTTTGCCCTTCCTGTATCCTCTAAATATGCGACAACAACTTCCATCATCGATTGAATTACTCTATCTGGCTCTACGCCAGCATAGATTCGTTTTGACATATAGTCTGTCAAAGCATCACTCTCATGCCTTGCTTCGTCATCATCCATTATACAATCAAGTTGCAGTAAAAAAACCATAGCTGATCCTTACACAAAAAAAGGCTCTACACAAGTTACCTCAAATGTAGAGCCAGTTGGAGGCTTGTGTGATAGGGAAAGCCATATAAAAACCTATCAAATTGGGAGGAGCAAGAAAGCCTCATTTACAGCATAACATATTTTTATTTTGTCTGCCATTGTGTATGTTCTTTAATATGTTCCATCAAGTCAGACATTAAGAACAAAAAGTCGGCTGGGGGAATAATACCGATTAACTTACCGTCAATCCAAATTCTAAGCCCATCGTCGTAAACTGCATACCTCAACATTTATCTTTCTCCAATTCATATTTTCTTTGTAGTATTAATAATCGCTCTTGCTCTGTCCATTTAGGCAAAATCTTTTCATCTGCAATGCCTAAAACTTTTCTGCGATTTGCAAACCCATATAGCTCTTCAAGGCAATGTATATTTTTCAATTTATCTTCTAGCTTCATGGGAATTTCCGTAAAGAGGGAAAGAAGGAAGGACTTATAGTCCTTTTCCTTCCTTCCCCCTCCACTTTACCAATGAGGAAGGAAGGGAAAAACAAGGAAAATCCCTATTCCCTCTCATCATTAGTTTCATAAAATATCCTTCCGTTTTCGTGTCTTATAATACGTTTTTCAAGTAAGCTGTTTTTACAGCTATTAAACGATTTGTTCTTTGAATTAGGTTTTAGCTTATCAGGTAAAGTTTTGTAGTATTCCTTCCTTAAATCATCCTCATCCATACCATCATCTATTGCTTTATTTTCGTTCAATACCTTTATAAAATTTCTCTCTCTTTGCTTTCCATCGTTGCCCGGCAACGGCTTGCTATCATCAATTTTTACTAACACAACGCTTGATGTTTTTTCCCCATCAGCACCAACTAACTCAATAATATCATGAGCAAAGTTCATTGGCTCTGGCATCATAGCATCCTTCATCTTAGTAAATTTTACCTCAATCTTGGGTATATCTTCCTCAGAAAACCACCTCTCAACTTTAAACTCAGCATCTACAGCGCCAAGCAAGGCAGATGATCCTCTAGCCCTATCTTTAGCATTTGAGCTATGCCCAGTGTGATGCACTGCCAACACAGTGCAATCATATTCGTCAGCTATATCATCTATTGCTCTAATTGCTGCACCCATATCTTTTGTGCTATTTTCATCTGCTGCGCCCATAGATCGCGCTAGAGTATCGATAACGATAAGAGATGGCTTACCATACGTCTCAGCCATTTTGGTGACTGTATTGAGCATTTTTTGCACCTCACCTTCTTCAGTCAATATGACGGATCTACTAGATTTAAAGAAGGGTACTCCCTTCAAAGGTGTCTGATTTGCCTTTGACCATGCAGCAGCCCTTCGTGCAAAGCCATTGTGACCTTCGCCAGCAATGTAAAAGACTGAGCCTTGCTTCACACTATGTCCATGAAACTCTGTGCCAGTTGCGATGCATAGAGCCATATCTAAGGTTAAAAAGGTTTTACCTGCGGCTGGGCTACCAAAGCAAACTGCAAACGTGTGATCTTCTAGCAGCCCCTCTATGAGCCATTTGGGTTGCGTAAACTCCAAGTCCCCTATTGGCATAAACAAAGGTTTAGGCAGCTTAACCTTCTTTAGTGCTTGCTCTACGGCATCTTTGCCATCCTCAAGCATCACGTCATTCCAATCTCGCCCATCTGCACCTTTTGGCGCAACATATGGTAAACCTGTTTTTTGAGCATAATCTTTGCCGGGTTTGTCATTGTCAGCAGCAATAATAAACGTACAGTCTGGCCTCATGTCTTGCATCATCTGGGCTATGGGAACTAATCCAGAAGCGCTCATTGCTGCAATGCAAGGTAGCCCGGTAGACATATGAACTGAAACAGCCGTAGCATAACCTTCTGCAATATACACCTTACCTTGTAGTAAACTGCCAATATAAGCGAAAGCACCTGTGACTTGTTTATCCTTCTCAAACTTCTTAAATCCGTTTGGGCTAATTGTCTGTGTATTTACACGCTCAAAATCTTTATTAAGCATTGGCACAATAACATTATTATCCGACACCATTGCGCCACCTAACAAGTCTATACCCTTCTTTTTATGGTATGGCTCGAATGTGTTGAAGTCAGCCGTATCATTTACCACTTGATGCAGCTTGTTCTTATTCTGTGATTCGTATTCTGTAGGCAGAACACCGTCATGCCTCATTTCATCATATATAGATGCAAAGTCATTACATTGCCGACAGTGTACACGAAGCTCACCATTGTATTCATTTATTCTAAATCTGTCCTGACCACCGCAAGCTGGGCAAGCTCCGTTATACTCACGGTCTTTCTTTACAGTTTTGAGATTGTATCGGGAGATGATCTTATCTGCATACTCACCCCAATATAAAGTATGGTATTTACTTTTATTATCCATATCTTGTATACTTTCTGTATATCTAGTTCACTAGTTATATTCGCTCGTTGTATTAAGGGTGAGGTAGCGCGATGCATCTCACCCTTTTTTTAGTTAAAATGGTATTTCGTCATCCAGATCCAGAGCGCTACTGCTGCTATCGTCATTAGACTTATCGTTATTCGCTTTAGAATTATCGTCGTGTATGTCAAAATCATCATCCTCAGAATTGTAGACTGCATTTAAGACTTGCATCTTGTCAAGAAGCAGACTGATGCCACCATGATTGTCTGGGTCTGTAGAAGGGTGAGCGACAACAACAATATTGCCTGTTGATCCTGATCCTATTCTACGGTTTTCTATGACCTTTTTCGCGCCATCAACCATCTTCGGCATATCATTTTCTTTACCAGCGTTGCTGATGGCTTTCTTTTTTGCGCTAAAGTTAAACAGTAAACCATCATCGGTTTCCTTAAAGCCAAATACCCGATCAAATGCTTTTAGCTTGCTGTTTCGCTTTTTGCATTCAGTATAATGGTCAGAAAGCTTGTCATGGAATGCTCTACCTTCCTCTAGGCTCATTTGAAATGTAACGCTATAAGCTGCGCCGGGGGCAGTTTTCGCACATTCTTTTGACCTACCTTCTGCCTTATCAAATCGATAAGGTGCGTCTAGTTTTGGGTATGCAAAGATTACATCGTTCACTAGAAATTTCTTAAAGTCTGGATTCGCCATCGTTTTCTCCTTTTGTGGCTATGTGAGGAACTGCCTCACTCAGTTTCCATCCAAGCTGGTGGATGGATCATTGAGAAGCGAGGCCAGTGAGTAGCATACTCATTTTTGGCTTTAGCTTCTGCAATCTTCTCAAGCGCATAGATCATATCAACCTCTGCCCTCTCAAATGCTTCTAAACTCATGTTGTGCATATGTGCTGCATATGGCGCTGTATTTTCTACGGCAAGAAAAGCAAAGTAATTTACCTTCCAGCCACATAACTCAGCGACATATTTATAAAAGCAAGCTTGCACGTCATACCGATACAGATAGCATTGTCTGTTAAATCCTTTTGGGCTTGCATCTACAGTTGTTTTTATATCTGACATAACGCCAAGTTTAGGATCATAACAGTCTGGCCTACAGCGTAACTGAAGCCCAGTGTGCTTACATTCTGCAAAAAGACTGTGTTCTTTCAGCGATCCCTTTTTGTCTAACTGCTTGGCGCAAACCTCATCTTGCAACAGTGCTTCTGCAATATCGTTTGCTTTGTCATATTCTTTCTCAGGCAAAAGCTTTGCGCCAGTTGATATGGCAGCTTCCTCTGCTTCCTTCCAAGCATTTGTGCCCCTTCTGCTTGGCCCTCTCATTGTGTTCATGCCACCCTCAAGACAAATGTCGTGAACTGCTGTTCCAAGTGCCATTGCTGATGTCTCAGTGTGTACTGCATTATGCCAATGCCACACCGATTTGGTTATTACGGCTTTCACATCAGACGAACTTATTGCATCACTAGAATGATACTCATCGTTTGACATATCTTTAATAATTTTATGCATTCATTAGCTCCCTACAGATGTAGCAGAACCCCTCAATGGAAATATCGATTAGCTGATCTCCATCATCCTCTGTGCCATACATTTTTGCTATAGGCTCAAGCGAAATAACGGCTCTGGGTTCATATCTATCGTATTTGTAAATTACGCATGGCATTTTATATGCAAGCATGGCGGCTTTTTCAGATTGTCTCCACCACTCTTTCTTACATCCCCTACCTTTTGCGTAATGCTTTGCTTCTATACTAAAAGGAAATTGCTCGTTGTCGGGAATAAGATCACCACCTTCAGCAGTCCTATATTGCTCTAGGTTTCTGCTGAAAGTTATACCAAGCTCTAAATATAGTTGCTTGGCTAAATCTCGCTCCCATCTAGCCCCTTTAGCTCTACTCGACATCAACCTTTACCTGTTTTAGTTGCATACCCTCTTTATCCAAATAATCACGAAAAGCCTCTTCTGCCATTGCAGCAATCGACATTCGTTTCTTCGGCTTTAATGCCTTCATCCCAGCAAAAATATTTGGGTCTATTCGTATTAATAACGGATGTAGTTCCATCTGTCTCTCCTTTTTGATATCTTTCTGATATAATAATAATTGACTTCTGTAAAGTGCTATATTAATGATAGCATTATTAGAAGCATGGAGAGCCTCATGGCAAACAAGTTACCACCGCATTTAGAAGCAGAACTCGTAATGCTAAGAAATGAGTTAGACAGAAAGATGACTGACTGGTGCAGTTCACACCGCCAAAAGAATGCAGAGATTGAGTATTTTTATGCGAAAGAGAGGCTCAAGAAGTTTGTCAAGGCAAGACGAGAAGAGGGTTATAATTTATGATAATTAAATTAAAGCATTTGAGATTTCCTAGCCCAATAGAAGGAATACTAAAAAGAGCTTGGAGACGTGTGCCAAATGACGCTGAGACATATAATCTTATTGATTTTGAATGGACTTTACATGAGTTTTTCAATGAGGTGTCACCAGCAGAAATTTATATTTGTGCAAAAGGTTTAGGCAAGTATAGGCTTAGACGATTAATTGCTTTTTTCTTAGATATTGACGAAACAAATACAATAGAGTGGCTAAAGCAGTGCCCAAATATGTATGATATGCATACATATCACGTAAAGAAATTATTAAATTACACAAAGGAGCGTGAACTTTATGACTGATGACAAAGAAAGTTTCCGCATTTTGTATGAAGATGCTTACCGAGAGAAATGGGAAGCCATGCGTGAGAAAGAGCGTGAAGATCAACGCGAAAAGCGCAACTTACATAGACCATCTAGTTTTATAGCAGCAAAAGATTAATCGTGGGGCAGTGCGAAAGGAAGAACGCAATCATTTATTATGTAAGTGAAACCTGCCCCAATAAAATAATAATTATTCAACGAGAGGATTACAATGATTAAATACTTTACCTTCATGGTATTAAGTTACTTTGTACAAGGTGAGCAAGTTACTCACAATATATTATTCCCATCATATGACGCTTGCAGCCATTCTAAGGCGGCTATGTACGACATAATGATACCTTATCAGGACAAAGTGCATATTTACTGCAAAGGCACTCAGGTGGCTTCTAATGAGCTTCTGAAGCCTATGCCAAGACCATGACCTTAAGACACGTAGATTTATGCTCTGGTATTGGCGGCTTTGCGCTAGGCTTTGAATGGGCTAAACTAAGTAAACCAGTTTTATTCTGCGACATAGAGTTGTGGAGTAGACAGATATTAGCAAAGCATTGGCCAGACGTGCCAATTGCAGACGATGTAAAGGAGTTAGCTAATGACCCAGATGGACTTGTTCCAGACTGCGACATCCTCACCGCAGGATACCCCTGTCAGCCCTTCTCACTTGCCGGGGAGCGCAGAGGCACAGAAGATGACAGACATATCTGGCCGTACATATTTTCCATTATTCAAAGAAAAAGACCCTCTTTCTGCGTTTTCGAGAATGTTTATGGGCACGTCTCTATGGGTCTCGACGAAGTGCTTTCTGACTTGGAAGGGGAAAGCTACGCAGCAAGGGCGTTCATTGTTCCAGCTTGTGCCGTTGACGCACCACACAGACGAGACAGACTCTGGATTATCTGTAGAAATGTGGCCGACACCAACAACTCAGGAGATAGAGCATCCAGACGCAGAACTGACAGCATCAGGCAGAAGGTTAAGCAAGGACAAGAAAAGCAGTCACAGTCTAAATCTAGCGGATCGCGTAAAGATGTGGCCGACACCGACAGCACATATCAGTCAGGAAGGAGCTTACCCAGCAGAGTTCAGACGCAACACCATAACACTGACAGCACAAGCAGCAATGGAAGATCGAAAAATGTGGCCAACGCCAACAGCAAGGGATTACAAGGACAGCGGAGACAACATGAACTTGTATCGCAACGAGAGACAGAACACTCAATTGGGCGTGGTGGCAAAGAGGTCAGAGTCGGAGAGTTCTGGAAGTCTGAACCCAGAGTGGGTAGAGTGGCTAATGGGATACCCCGAAGGGTGGACAGACTTAAAGGACTAGGTAACGCAATTGTTCCTCAGATAGCAATGCGTATTGGTTTGACAATAAAAGAGACTATGTAAGCCATTGATAGATTTTTTTAGTCTCTTTGTTCCGATGATCCAAGCCAGTGTAGCCACCATTCACTCGCTTGGTGATCTTCTTAATTATCTCGTCGGTTACGCCCTCTCTAGCAAGCTTAAACAAGCCATTGCTATTGAAGAACCATATGGCGGTATCGAAAGCATATTCTTTCTCTAACAGGGATGGGTCATTTATAACTTCTGGCTTGCCCATGTCAGCAGCAAATGACCTGATATTATTATACCCAGTTAATTGTATAAAACCTCGGCCAATGTATAAACTGGCCATAGAAGGAGTTTCGTTACCCATTCTGCCAGTGTAAACCTTCTCCGCTAATGCTTTTGGATTTCGTGAATACGGCTCTGCACTTTCTTCCGTAGGAAATCGGCTAGGCCAGACCTTCATCATGGCTTCTACGGAGTAGTTTAAGTTTTCTTTGACATATTTAAATGAACCGCTTTCATGCACAACCTGACCTAACAAGTGTGCACCTTCTTCTGGCGATAGATCAAAATGCTGCACAATAGCTCTAGCCGTGTTTGGCCCAAATGATCCGTCTGCCTGACAGCCACATCGTTGCTGGAGTACCTTCAATGCTTCACTCATTTTGACCTCGCAATGCTATTTCTTCTATTTCGCTTCCAAGAACTCTTAACTGTGTTCCCATTTCTTCAGTAATTATACCAGAGAATAATGGCTTTCTATCTTTGGCGCTAAATGCCTCACCGGGTATAAGCGCAAATGTTTGTTCCTTCTCATCAACCTCAAACGTAATATGTGCTACTTGAAATCTTTGCATATCATCTAAATTTCTAACACTGCGCCGATAGCTATGCCTACTCACTCACTAACTCTTTAGTGCCACACATGCGCTGATAAACCATGTCAGCGCTATAAGCCTCTGCCCATCGATTTTCTGTAAATGTGCAGAATGCCCACAAATGGTCAACATCTTCATCAATAAGCTCTATAAATTCTTGCTGCGTGGAAACAGTTTGTTTTAAATGTTCTATGTCATGCACTAGCCCACTAATATACCAAACTAAGGCTACTAACTGCACAGCCATAGCAAAAACAAGTGCTACTGGTATTTTAAGATCACTCACCTTTTGCTCTCCAAGTATAGCCGTAAACAGTTGACCAATGTATTTAAGCTAACTGCCGAAAACAGCATTATCCACTGCCACATCTCCATCTACTTTCTCCCCATAAACTGCTTTGTTCCCCTTATTCCTATGGCTGCGCTGCATACAGCGAAAACGAGCCATGTGTACCACTCTGGCAATTCAGAGAGACGGTCAAAGCCATTTTTAACTACGTTCTCTAAACCCGGCACAAAACATAAGATAACTGGGATCATTACAACAATAGTTATAAATTCGTCCTTCCAAGAGTTCTTTGTGCTTTCTGCCATAATCCTCTCCCAGTCGTTTATAGACGTCTCTTTTGAGAGCATTATTTTCGCTTTCGCTTCTGCCTCTGTTAGCTTTAGTTTTGCATTCGCAGCTTGAGCTTGAGTTTTAGCGTTAAGCCAACCGCCAGCCAATTCTGCAACTGGCCCAATAAGTGCTTGTAACATTACGATTTAGCCTCTGTTTTAATACTGCTGTTTGATTTTGCACTGAAGCCAAAGTAAGCGCCAACAAGACCACTAAGCGCAATGTATTGTGCCATCAGTACACTATCTGCTTCTGCCATTTCGCTAGGCCAAATAACAGTTGCTATTGTTACTACAGCCATCATAGCCATAGCTATGTAAGCCATAATTCTTTTATTAAGCTGGTAAGCCTTTTTGTCTGGTATTAATTCATTCATTTCAATGACCTCGCATGAGTTATCGCCACTCTCTTGTCTTTGGTAATTATAACAACTTTTCCGTCTTTGTCATAGACTATGTATTTTCCACGTCTTTCTACCAATATCACCGCTCTATCTTAATACACACCACCTTACTGCTAGTATTAGTTACCAATACTTTAGCTTCCGCTTTCTCAGCCTTGCAAGCTTCTTCATTTGAATAAGTGCCTACATGGAAATGGCTGAACTCACCGCTGACTAACTGCAACCAAAGTAATACCCACATTACCAGCGTCCTTGATGTTTGCCCCAAAAGTAAAAGAAAAGAAGTAAAAGACCGCCACTAATAGCAAAAAGCACACTCCCAATAATAAAATTTATTATCGCATCCATCTGTTGTTGCTTTCTGTATAGCTCATCTTTGCGTCTTTTACGGATCATCGCCTCAGTCTCCACTAGTTCGGCCCAGCCGCTTCTCCCATAATGCCAAGTGATTAATTCGCGCAACTCCTCTCTCATGGATTCCATTTTCTTCTTTTGTGCAAATATCTCTAGAGCCGTTTCTTCATCTGAACCTTTAAACGTCTTTTTCCACCAAGGCGGGTTTGTTACTTCTCTTTGCTCAATATTAGAGAAATCACTGATTGCTTTGCCCCACTCATTAAGCTGGGTGGCGCAATCGGCTAGATCCCTTCCTGCCGAAACGGTTGCCTTGATAGCCTTAAAAGCGCCAGTGGCGAGTCCGACACAGCTTATAGGATCGATCATTACATCCTAGTCAGAATAGAAACCAACATGATAATCATAGCGCCAGCAGAACCGACAATCACCATTTCTAATCTTTTGATTCGGGTTATGGTTTCTTTCCAACGTTCCTCTAATTGCGTTTCCACTTTTACTACTCGCTTGTCTAATGATGCTAATGTCGGTTTACTCATGTAATATCATCCGTAATTTCTACCCTAATATATCCATTATTAGGAAATGTTTCTATTGTAGTATCGGGATATGTTACCTCAAATTCAGCTTGATATGAACCCACTGTATCCGTATCAGCCGCAACCCAATTATATTGCACTATACCAGTAGCCTCGGTGACAATCTGCGCTGCTGCATCAACAGTTACAGATGAAGCTCCAATAGCTCTCATATGAAATCGACAAGTTGCATTAGTTAAATCTACAGCATCGCCATCACCGTTTTTAAGTGCAGCCCTTATTGACGGAGTAGTATCATTTTGCTTTATATGAAAACTCATTATGCAGCCTCATTTATTTCTTGGACTAGTATAACACTATTTGGCTCATCTTGCGATAGTTGTGCAGCATTTGCAACACCAGCAAATTCAAAACGCCTTGCTCTACCAGCGCTTAGTGTTGCATCCTGACCTGTCAGAGTAAACGCATTGGGCGCTACATCTATTGTATTAGCTATACCTGCTGCAAAACCAGTTAATGTAAATAAACCCGGTTGCGGAGAAATACTTATATTTGGATCTAGTATTGCATCTTCAGTAGTTAAAGTGAATGTACCCACTTCTGCTAAAAGAAGTTGTGTTTCAATAAATGCGTTAGACTGGCCTGTTACTGAGAATGACCCAATGTCAGCTTGAAGTCTATTTGTAACTTTAAGAGCCGCATCTTCACCCCCAAGCACAAAAGACCCTACATCACCAAAAATACCTTCGGCTAAGTCAAAATTGTTATCTTGCCCAGTAAGTGTAAATGACCCAGCATCAGCGCTCAGTAATTCATTTACTTTTAAATTCGCTGCTTGCCCAGTGAGCGCAAATGATCCACTTCCGACTGTTAAAGATGTGTCAACATCAGTATCAGGGAATGATAAGCTAAAAGCCCCATGATCTGCTGAAAGAACATTATTGACCTTAAAATCTGCATCTTGACCTGTAAGTGAATACGATACCGATCCACCTTCAAGGTTTTTAGTCGGCAATAAAGCAGCATCCTGACCCGTAATGGAAAATGAGCCAGAGTCTTTTGGCTTCGCAATATTAAAATTTGCAGCTTGAGTTGTAGTGGCAAGATCACCACGTCCAAGGAATATTGTAACGGAAAATACAGAAGTCTGCCCAGTAAGCGTATAAGTTGTTTGGTTAACAGGGAAGGGATTATTAATGCCGCTTGCCTGACCGCTAACGGTAAACGAGCCACTGTCAGCAAGAATATTTATCTGTCTAGATGAATCTTGCTCCGTTACAATGTAGCTACCATGATTGGCAGTTAGTGTAAAACCCTTGCTAAAATCAGCAGCTTGGCCACTAAAGGTAAATGATCCATTATCAGCAGTAAGTGGGCGAACTGATACAAAATCAACATCTTGACCTGTTAAAGCAAAACTACCAACGTCAGCCGCTTTGGTAACTGTAAGCGATACAGCTTGACCTGTTAATGCAAAACTACCAGCATTAGCAGCAATTTGATATTCTTGTACGCCAATTTCATCGGCTAATGGTGCTGATGCTAATGGGCTGAAGCCAAGCATTTAGCTTACTCCTTATGGGGAAACTGGCCAGTCCTCATCCGACAAATTCGGCCAAGCATCATCATCTGGTAAATTTCTCAGTTCATTTCTATAGGTAGCCCAAGCCGTTTTATCCTCGTTGCTAAGTGGGCTGTCATTCATTTGTGTCCAATCGCTATCGGCTAGCAATTTATTTCGTGTTTCTCTGTGAGCCGCCGCAGTATTAGCGTCTTGATTTGCTTGATATGCTGCCTCTTGCTCTGCTTTAGTGCCTAGCTCATCATCGTCAGAAAACATGTCTCTTGCAACATTATTGTAAACCCAATTGCCGTTGGCGTCTTGCACTACACCGTCAGTAACACTCACTTGATATTGTGTTGTGGTAGCTGGTGGACTTGGCAAAACTGGGTCTATATTCATCGCGTCAAATACATTACTTCCCCAAACGCTTGGTAAAGCCATATTTGGAAAAGCGGCTTTCCAATGTTCTTTTGATTTAACTTCTCCTGTTGTTCGCTCTCTAAATTCAGCCATTTATCATTCCTTTCGTATCAGTTTACGGCTCTGCAATTGCGTAGAAAACATATGTGTTGCCATTTGTATTTATATCGCTATCAGTGCCTGTTACGCTAAAGCCCGAACTATAAGGGCCGATGTCTCTCGAGCCAGCGTCTGTATATTGTTGATCAGTAGAATTGAAGGTTAAATATGGATCGTTGTTTGACGTACTAATCCCCCTACTACTGTCCCAAGTTAGCCAATTTCCTGTAGCGTAAGCATTACGTATAAACACGTATTTTGCACCATTAGAAAACCCACAATCAACGTTAATTGTGCTTCCTGTTCCAGTGTAAGAACCACATTTTGCAACGCCATCCAAACTTGTAAAAGCATACGCCACATATTTTTCACCGCTAGTATTTACTCTGCCGTGAGTGCCAACGGTAAACACCGTGTCAGTTGGCGTTGTATTGTTCCAAAGATTAGCTTGACCACCACCAGTACCGCTAGTTCCAGCGGCTCCTGTTCCGTTAATTTGTAAATATTTTGTATTTCCTAAAGCTGCAAAGTAACACGTCCAATCTTCTGTTAAACTTCTTCCACGAACCCAAATCATTTCTGGCGTTTTATTTAAGTGATGTTTTAGCGTTCTTACTGCGCCTGATCCAGTCCATGAAATCTCATTAAAGAAACCTTCAGCCGCCTTCCACATCCAACTATATGTGTTTGTGCCACCCCAATTTTGATCAATATGACCGTGCATGAAGTCAAATCCAGCCTCAGTAGCGTTGCCCTCTGGACTATCTGCATTTAAAGGCAAATATTTTTCACCAAATATTCTAGCGTAATTAAACCAATTATTAGAACTTCCAGCAGATTTAACTAATCCCATATCAACCTTATGATTAGCACTAAAAAATGGCTCATAACCTTTTAAATCACTAATAGAAAAAACTTCGCGGCTAGAGGTTGGTTGCTTCATTGGAAAGCGTATCGCCATATATAAAAAACGATTATTTTCACCGCCAGCATTTACTTGGGTATTTGTTTCTTGCTCAAATCCAAAGCCCTCAGACGTTGGATATATCCTTGCGACGCCAACCTCAGAGACATTTGAATTTGCTTTGATAGTGAAGCTATCCCCAGACTGAGCAGTTGGTTTTCGCCATACTCGCATCATATCAAAAATGTGCCAATCCGTAGTATTATAAACATTCTTAATAAGCAACCATTGTGGTTTCATACCAATGTCAATTTGCTGACTATCGCCCGATGAACCACCACCTTGATACCAGCCAACCTTAATCATTGGCGTATCGCCATTTTCACCGAAACCGCTTTGCAAGTCAGCTGTGCTTGGAGCTACTCCGACATTCAATTCACTTATAGAAGCACCACTGTGGTTTGTCTCTAGCCTATAGTATCTATAAGCAGTTGTGTTAGTAAATTTAAATCTACTGTATTTTCCAGCATAATAATCGGTGTTTGTCAGTCCAGTTACTGTTTGGATAGACGTCCAATTAGAATTGTCATTTGACCCATAAGCAGTAAAGCCTTGAACAGGATTATATACAGTTCCTGACAAGGATTGTGGCGCAATATAATATGTATTAACGACTGTAGCCGAACCCATATCCCAAGACACATCAAGAACACCGCTTGTATAAGCCATGTTAGTATTATTGCTATCTATCGTTCCGTCATTGATTTTAGATAATGGATAACTGCTATCAATGTTAGAATTTTCGTCAGTAAAAGTTTTGCCTACCAAAGACGTTTGAGTATCGTCAGTAGCGGAAAAATTATGTGCAAATAAATATGCAATATATGATCCACCGTTTGTATTTAAAACACCACCAACGTTAAACGCTGTGGAGCTAGGGGGATTGTTTGATGTATTTGCAAATGCATTTTGCTCGTTTAATTTACCGTAATCGTTTGAGCCGTCTATCTTATCAGTTAAGACCCACCAATCGCCACTTGCGTCTGTGCGTTTTATGATAACTAGGGCTGGTTTGACGCCCAAATTATGTGAGACTGCTTGCTCGTTTGCGCTTGATCCACCGTTCCCAGAGTAGCTAATTATGTCCATGAACTTTTCTTTTTTTAAAAAGCTCCAAGCCACATGTTGATAGCTACTATTATTAACCTGACCGTCAGCCGTATACATTTGTAAGCCGTTGCCATTAAAGCTATAATTTTTTTGAGTAGCTGAACCTGATGCACCACTATCATTAGGAATTAATTCATAATCAGCGCCTCTAACTGTATCTATAAGAGCGTGACCATCGGTTTTATTTCTAGCCTTTATCCACACCAGACCACCATCGCCAGTAGTAGAAGTAAAAGATGTAGAATGTGCGGATGAAGGAGCAGTAAAATTGCCAGTGTAAACAGCTTTGCGACTTAATCGAAAATCGTCAATATAACCAGTAAATCTATAGTCATCACCGCCACTTGTTCCCCAATGTGTTCCTAGCTCTAATTGCTTAAAACCAAAACAATTATCATAAAGATTTATCGTTGATTTTGAAGTACCATCAACATAAAGCGTTAGGTCAGTATCCTGTCTGACCAAAGCGATATGATACCAAGTATTTGCAGCAATTGTATTAGTTGGCGTATTTGCGCTGCGCCCACCACTATCGTTAGGAGAGTTCCGCGCTTGAACACCTATTTCGCCACTCGAAGTAAAGTACATGCCTACTGAATAATCAGTATAATCGCTAGGATTACCTACATTCATTATACCTTTAAGAGCCGCAAGGCTGTCCACTCTCAACCAAAACTCTATCGTAAAATCTCTATAACCTAGTAATATACTTTCATCGTCAACAGTTATCGTAGCTTGACCATTAAACCGTAACGAACCAGTTCCGAACTTTTTTGTTCCAGTATCTACAGTAACACCGTTGACAGTAGTTGTTAAACTATTTGGCCCACTATCAGACGTATTGTCTCCAGTTAACAAAACTGAAACTTTTTCCTCAGTATCGTCACCTAAATTTAAGTTGGCGTTTATTGTTTGCCCAAGGCTAGTACCATCATAAACAAAAGTATGGAAAAGACTTTCAACGTCATTGATGCTAGAACCGCTTGCTGCCGCTGCCGTTCCAGCCGCCGCTTGCAGTAATTTTTTCTTAGTGCTCATTCGCTTATCCTAATGCTTGCCCAGCCGTAAATCCATACCAGTTTGTTCCGCCGTCTCTTGTGTAGAATACAAACACATCTTTTGCTGAAGCGGTGGCCGTTAGCGTTGGCGTGGTTGCGCTAGGCCAATCAACTTCAGTAGGAAATGTGACTGTATATCCTGACGCTGACGCATCTTGAATTATCTCTAAAC
>Ga0129348_1000276_pt1 | contig 18395 bp, 10 predicted proteins | sample CPBDNA_4_FD_94424 | JGI IMG/M metagenome (GOLD analysis project Ga0129348, IMG submission 94424) | Freshwater to marine salinity gradient microbial communities from Chesapeake Bay, USA - CPBay_Sum_27_0.8_DNA | ecosystem: Environmental > Aquatic > Marine > Coastal | place: USA: Chesapeake Bay...
CAACATCGTTGGATATAATAACTACATCGATGAGATCTCACCTAACCAAGGTACTACTGCAGCTAAGTATATGACTAGAAGAATTAACTTGTCCGACGCTGCAGGTAACTCGACCGCTATGACTATAAGATTCGCTGCTCAAGTTCCAACCGGTGCAAACATTGATGTGTATAGAAAAACCAAACTCTCCTCGGATCCGCAAAACTTTGATACAGTTAATTGGACTCTTGTAGGAACTGTTGGATCAACTAATTCATCTGGGTTTAGCGAGAAGGAATTCAGAGTAACCAATATTGATGCATTTGATCAAATGGCGGTTAAGCTTGTTATGAGATCCTCTTCATGTGCATATGTTCCAAGAGCAAAAGATTTGATAGTGGTCGCAAATGCATAAGGTTGAAGGACATGCAAACTTAAGAAAGACTAATGGAGGTGCAGTCGTAAATGTATCCTCCGTTGACTATGATAAATACATTAGACAGAAACAAATGATTCAAGATGAGAAAAATAGAATCAGTGCTTTGGAAAAAGATGTTTCTGATATTAAGGGAATGCTTAAGCAGCTGTTGGATAAGATATGATTGAGAACATTAACATTCAAGGTAACGTAGACCTACAGCTCTTCACTAAAGATGGTGAGCTGAAGGATCAACGATACGTAAAGAATCTTGTCACGACTGCAGGTAAAGCTTTCCTTGCAAGAAAACTAATTCACGGCGCCTTTAACGAAGGTGATGGTACAACCGTAGATGAAACCGAAGATGTTTCGTCAATCGCAATTGGTTCTGGTACTACTGCAGCTGCCTTAACTGATGCTGCACTAGAGACTGAACTCGCTGATATTGATATAAGATTTGCATCAACGGAAAATAACATTGCGAGTTTTATTACTACGTTTGAGGAAAATGTTGGGACAGGAACTGTTGCGGAGGTTGGGCTATTGACCAACGCCACTCCTACTGAATTGTTGGTATGCCGTACTGTATTGGATACACCGTTCTCTAAGAGTGCAACGGATTATCTTGTCGTCAACTGGAAATTACAAATTGGATAAGAGATGAGCACAATTAAATATAGACAAAATGAATCCGATTTTGAGAGTAACATTCGCGTAGAGAACCTCGCGGGCGAAACGTTCAAAGGTGCTCCTCTCTCAAATAACGAGGTTGATACTAACTTCGCTAATCTAAACATTGGTAAGGTGGAGAACGATGGTTCGATTCCTATGACAGGGAATCTTACTGCTCCTGGTATTAACTCTTCGGATCAAACAAACGGATTTAGATTATACAATCAGAACGGTGATCTTGTATTCACTGCAGGCGCGGGAAATGATCAAAACGTTATCTTTGAGGGTAACATCGATGTAGGCGATCAAGGCTCAATCAATCTAAACGTTGGCGGTGGTGACATCGTTACTAAGAACCTATATCTCAATGGCCGTTTGATCGACCAAGCATTATCCGAAGAATATAAAGTTTCAAACGTTGGCGAAGTGATGGAGGCAACCGTCCTTGATTCGCCGACTCTAGTATTAGACGGTGCACACTCATCTGGAGATACCACACTTGATGTAACTTCAGTCGCAAACGTATTCGTTGGCGACGCAATCTCGTCAGTGGTTTCTGGCATTCCTGCTAACACAACGATCACGGCGATTAATAGTAATACGATTACGATATCAAACGGTCTATCCGCAAACATGGCGGATGCTTCCAACATTTTGGTTAACGAAGGTAAAATGTTAGCTAAGTTTGCGACGATCTGCAAGCTTGTTCAAAAGGTTGGTACCTTCGGAGTAGGAGAAACCGTTCAAGGTAACAGCACCGGATTCCAAGGCGTCGTTCATAAGGTCGAAGGTAATAACGTCTGGGTCATTATGAATAATGATACTCAGGAGTTTAGCGGTTCAGAGTTTCTTCAGCAAATCGTTGGTGGTATTCCTGACACAAGTATTCAGGGATTGATCACTGAGGTTATTAATACTGATACGATTAAGATTGGTCATAAGATCAAGGTGTTTGGTGTTCAGGCAAACGATCCTGCAACTCCAACCGATGAAGCAAGTCCTACTCCAGCAGCGACCGCAACTAAAAACGGTACTACCGATAGCGGTCTTCCAACTCAGAACTTCTATTATTGGACAGCACAGTTTAGATTCGACAACGGAAAGATTGGCGAAGCAGCAGGTCCTACTGATGTTATTGCTCATAACACTCCAGTTAACTTTACATCCCTGAGATATAACGCGCTATCATTAACAAGATCATCTGGTGATTATGGAATGCTCGTATATCGTGGAACAACGACTGACCTTGATGACGCAGAACTAATCGCGGTTCTTGGACCTAGGGAACTTGGTTCAATTACTTCAGGTATCATCTTTAACGATCAAGGTACCTTCACACGTACCGAATGGTCGACCAAGACGAACGACACTAACGCGTTTACCGTTGAGGGTATTGCGGCTGGACGAATGGATGCTGAATACTCAACGCCATCCAACATGGTCTACTTTCCGCCTAAACCACCAACGAACGAACAGATCAACACGAATGTTGTTAATCCTCGCGGATGGCATACGGCAACAGTCGAGAAGGTATATAATAAAAAGACATTAAGATTTAGTCAAAAGCTTTATCATGGTAGTAACTATGTTCAGCTCGTGCATGATAACACTGCAGGTCTGCAGCTAGCGATCAATGAGTTCAGGGATCTTGCATTAAGAAACATTGTTCTTCCTGATGGTGTTTACTATACATCAAGACTAACGATTCCTGATAACTTTGCGGTTCTTGGTAACTCTAAGCGAGCAGTCATTAAAGCAATCCCTTGGAACTTTGATCACTACGACGATGTCGTTAACTCAAACGAAAAAGGTTGTATCATAACACCCCAGACTGATACACCAACAAACATCACGTTTAGAAACTTGACCATTGACGGCAACATGGTTAATAACGTAACATGGACTGAAACGCAATCCAACTTTCCAATAACAATGCCACAAGGTCAGGATATCGTTTACGATAATATTGATGTTCTTAACACCGTAGGATCTGGACTCTATGCACTGGACAACGATCGTATTCGTATCTCTGGTTGTAAGTTTAGAAACGGTGGTCTAAAATATGGTGAGGATGACGCACTTACACCTCTGCTTGTATCTTCGTCAACCTTTACAACCGTATCCGATAATATCTTTGAGAACTGGACATCCTCTATCGATGCATCAGTAACTCGTATTGGTACAATCATTGGTAATACGATTCGTAACTGTGGCTCAGGACTATTGATCTTTGGTTCTGGTAACTTAATCTCTTCGCCTAACCTTATTATGGGTACTGACGATGAGTTTATTCCTGCAGTCGATACAATGGATTCTGACTTCGATTCAATTAACGTTAAGCTTGATCTTGGTGTTGATTATCAGTCGCCATCAATGTTGTACCTAAGACGTGGAACAGCAATGCACCTAGGTGACAATCAGGATCTTGTTGGTGGAGTTGCTGTCCCAGGAACTGAAGTTACTCTTTCTGCCGACATTCTTGCACTCACAAAAAGAAACAACGTTGAGGCTCTTGGTGCTATCGGTGGTTCACTGGACTACTCAAACAACAGCTCAGGAGATCCAATCATTACGGTTCCAATCAATGGAAACGGTGGAGACTTTGGCCTTGAGAACGGATACTTCCAATGGAAGATTACCTCGGCCAATGTAAACGAACTACCTTCGTATAATGAACTAAAGGCTGACTGGGATGCAACGAGTCCACCCTCAGATGAATCACTGATTGGACTTATATATAGAATTAAGGCAACTGAATATGCATATGCCTATGAAGCAGATGGTAGGATTCTTGTAAATAATTTTGAAAAGGTAGACTCCAACACTGGTAAGTTTACTTTGAAATCAAACGATGATAAGAATGTGTTCGCTATCGGAGATGTCATAAAGACTCAGAATGTGTCGGGAGCAACGCTTAACTTTACAGGATCATCGTGGACTGTAACTGCTGTTGAGTCAGACGGAGCTGGAGGATTTAGAGTGGTAGCTGATACTACAACTGACCTAACTACCGCAACTACTGCAAGTTACACGAGCTCGGCGGATGCGGATAAACCGTATCTAATCATTCGTAACACATTCGTATTAGCCAAAGGAAGACTTGATGTCTAGTTTAACAAACGTAAATAATAACGCTGCGGTCGTCGTCGTAGGTAGAACCGCGCCGGTACCACCAGGGCAACAGATTGCATCAAAATCTCTTCCTGTGGTTATCGCTTCGGATCAGCCAGCGATTCCCGTAGAGGAACAAAATAAAATTGCTTCTGAGGTTGCTCTATCGCTCCTCGGTATTCCACGTTCGGAAGTCGCACTCGGTATCTTTGCTGACGTTAACACCTACGATGTTAACCCAAGTGAATGGGCCTCGACTCCAGAACAAAGAGAAGGATACGCTGCTGCTGATGATACTGCTTACACCGGATTTAACGGTACTCAGAATCACGGCCTGCAACATATTCCTGAAGAATCCGGTGCTCTTATTGAAGCACCCGCGAATAAAACTGCTACCTTAACCTCTAAGAGATTTTTTAGATACCAACCTGGTCGTGTATCGGCCGCAACCTTTGGTGTTAAGACATCTGTTATTCCAACTGGAGCATCAACTAAACACGTTCGTAACCCATGTATTCGTAAGTATGGTATCTTTGATAACTTTGATGGATACTATTGGGAAACTCGTGATACTGGAACCGGTGACTTTTTGTCGGTTGTTCGTCGTACACAATCAATCATTGAGTCCAATCCGTTAACCTACGGTTCAGAACAAACTGAAGATTTTGGTACGGCAGGTAATCCGTCAACTAGCACTGCAGGTGATCTATGTATTCTTAGGGATGGACTTATTCATACCCATGCGGCTATGTACGATCCATCAATGCTTCTTGATGAGACTGAATATGAGTTCACTGGTGTAAGCACAGGTACTGTTACCGTTGCATCGACCACTGGTCTTAACGAAGGACAACACGTTATCTATGAGACTCAAGAAACGTCTGCCTTGGGTAACCTCCTTCACTCACGAATTTACAAGATCTTAAACCTCACTGGTACTACCTTTGAGTTAACTGAACTTGATAACGATACAAAGATTATCGTTGGGGCTTTGAGCGGTACTCATAAGATTAAGACTCCTGCACCGTTCGTATTCCCAGACACGTCAAGCAATGCTGGCGCCGAAGACGTAATGTTCCCATATCGTAGATCTTTCTCAAACGAGTTTGCTACTCTTGGAACTCCAGTTGGCGCAATCGCTACTGATACTCCTGATGCATACGCTCACCCAGGAACCTTTGATGGTGATGGTGACTCAAACGCAGATATTATTCAACAGATCAAAAAGGTTAACTCTGGTGTATCTTGTGCGTTGCTTCCAGTTAATGGTACTGCATCTCAGGATACATCTGGTTGGGAAAACTTTATCGCATGGAACGTAAAACCAGAGTTTTATAAAGTATACGAATATCGTATTCCAAGATCTAGATTCTCTGGTGACTTCGTTGATGGTAACGAAGATCGTAACGTATTCTATTCTGATTTGGTTCGCACTGGTGGCGGAGATGATACTATTAAGTATCCTGGCCAAAATGTTAAGACCGTTGCGGATCCTGATGCAAACGAAATTAGGGATTCTATTTGGAACATTGACTTTACTAAGGTTCTCATGCAGAAGATTGAGTTCTCTTGGTACGGTGCTGTTGGCGCACTCTTCCTTGCGTATGTACCCGTAAGTAACGGGGAAGCAAGATGGGTTCGTATCCACCACCTTCGTGCATCAAACCAATTAAAGGTTGCTTCTCTTGGTAACGCTACATTGCCTATCACCTATAAGGTGTATGGCGGTGGCTCAACCAATATGTATGGCTATAATAATACTGAGAGACAACAAAACTCAATCCCAGGATCTGGTTCATACTCGCAATACATTACTAAGTATGGTGCTTCGTATTACATTGATGGTGGTGACCGCGGAACGGTTCGTCTTCATAGTTACTCAACCGATGCGGCTGCTGACGTTTATGGATCCAAGTATACTTCTAGCAATTGGAGCGCAGGAACATCGGGTGGCTATGGTTACGTAGAGATTAGCGCAGCCAATGCTTCTTCTGATGGATTCCCAGCAATCTCTGATTATTATATGAAGGCAAGAGTTGTATCAAACAACGCTGCTGACAGAGGTGTATTTGTACAATGGGTACAACTTAACGGTGGTGGTTCAGGCATACACAGACTTATTCTAAATAAACCACTCGTAGGTACTTCTGGTATCGGAGTGATTGCCGACAGACCACAACTAGTGTTTGGTCTACAGACTAAGCAAAATATTGTTAGTTCTCAGAATCAAGCTGTTCGTAACCGTGTACAGGTTTATCCTACACGACTAGCAACAGGTGTCTCTGGTTCAGGTACGGTTGCTCTACAGCTACTTAAGAACCCAACATTCCAGAGTTATGCGGTTGACGATTGGTCAGGGTCTCTTACGATTCATGCGACCGATATTACGCTTCAGCCTGCTGGGCAACCAACAACATTAACCACTTCGGCTACTCCTACAGGATTGACCACAGGTGATAGAATCTATGGATGGTTCAGATGCCACTTTGATTCATCGGTTGATGCGAATGAAACTCTATTCCCAGTACTAGGTTATGTTACGGTTCTTGCTAGTGGATTTACATTCACTTCGTTGGAATCATTTAGTAGCACTGTTTATATTGACGCCAGCGAAACTTTCTTACAGGCTGGTAACTATGATGAGGATGGTACGGCACTGGCAGCAGCAAGCGCAGTAAGTACCTTTGAGATCGAGAGACTAAGTTCAGTTGTTATCAATCCTGAGCTAAGAACTCCAATTCCTGGCACGGGAACTCAGATCACAACGTTCTTCGTTGGTGCAGGCGGTCAGCAGTTTGATCTACTACCTTACTTTGATTATAATAAGGACTACCTATCATTCCCTCTTACTAACGAGGTGGATACTTTGTTCCTTGCTTCTTCATCAGTTGCGGCATATAATTCAGGTTCAGCGGAGGCCTCGGTTCTAGCGAGTTTAACATGGGAAGAACAGTAAAATATGTCTTACTTAAACACCACCGTCTACTCGGCACAAGGCGGCAGCACGACTGCAGGTACTACTCATACCTTTAAGATCCCGAGGTACACGCCTCTAGATCCATCTGAGTCACCTGATAGTAACGGTGACTATCCAAGTGGTGTTATTGATACCTCACACGCCGTTAAAGTTGGTGACATTGCGTATTCTGGTCAAACTGGATCCGGGTCGGGCGGAGGCCTACCTGAGGACGGCGTAAAGATTATAGGCATTACTGGTATTGGTGGAGACGGTGGAGAATCAATAACCCTACAGGTACAAAACCTTGAGGGTAACATTAAAAGTTTGAATGCTGGTGATTGGATTACTATCGACAGAGTTCAGAACGCTATTGAGGGTGGTAAGATATCCTTCAGTAAGTATCCCGTGCAGACCATCACTGGTCAAGTACCTCTCTTTGATATCGTAAGTGGTGAGAAACTTGTTGACGAAACAGGTATTGAGCTCGTAACTGACGCAGAGATTTCTGTAAGAGAAATCGCTAACTCCGAAAACGCTACTGGTGTAGTTATGCCAACGGGTATAGGCACTACACCCATTCCTGTCGTTGAGGTGTTCCAAGAAACTTCAGAAACATCCACCACGCTTCTTGGTGTTGAGAGAGCTGAACAGCAATTGTCTTTGTTCTCTGACGTATCAACGTTAGGTCTTAACGAGGAGGAGTGGGAGTTCTATACTCTGACTGGCGGTAATAGTTTTAGTGCATGGGACAATCGTGGTACCGCAAGATTTGGAAACCACTATAACGCGTCTTTCATAGAGCAGACTGAAGAACAGGCCTTAGAGCTTGGCGCATTTCCAGTTCCCTTTAGATATCCTTTTGGTCCAAGGTTCGCAAACCAAGGACTATACAACGAGGATCTCTATACACAATTCATTGCTTTCGTTACGCTAGGAAATACTCTTTATACGTATTTCTCTACAACTGAGAGACAAGCAACATACGGATCCACCTTTAAGGATAACTTTTTGGATCCATCAAAAGTTACGATAGACGGAAGTAACGACTTATCGTTTAATGGAGTTACTGAAGCTCAAGGCTATGTTCTGATTGATACTTGGACTAGAGCATGGGTTGAGATTAACGACAGTAACCTAACCAATCCAATCAATGAGTTTGAGCCGTTCACTCCTAGAATCATAAACGCTATAACGAATAACAGTCCGCTGTTCTCTGAAACGCGACCTGGGTATGCATCAGGTGATATAAGATTTAGTTATCTTCAGTCCAAAAAGGCTTATCGGTATCAGCCTGGGCGTATCTCTGGATTCACATTTGGTCTAAGAGCTTCATCCGACTCAGGTTCCGAGCAAAACGTTTTGGAGTGGGGTATAACTAACCCAACCGATCAATACGTCTTTCAGCTAAAAGGTGCAACGTTTAATATCGTTCGTAGGTCAACGATTCCTTTGCCTTCTTCAGTCATGGAGAGACAAGGGTTGAATCCATTGACCGACCAGGTGCTCAAAGCTTCAGGCGATCCAAACGATATCGATCCAGAGACTGGTGACGCAAGAGAATACTTTACGATCGAAGTTCCAAGAGATAATTGGAACATTGACCAACTTAACGGTAACGGTCCTTCAGGTTATCTTCTTACGTCAAAAGAAGTGACCATGTATAAGATTGAGTTCTCTTGGTACGGTGCTATTGGCGCTAAGTTCTATGCATACGTTCCTGTGAGTAACGGAGAAGCTCGCTGGGTTCACGTTCATACACTTGTGATTGAGAACTTAATGGGTCAGCCGTGTCTTGAGGATCCGTTCTTTAGGTTTAGATACTCTCTTAATATTAGAGACTCAGCAAGACTTAAAACTCCACAGTACGTCTACAAATATGGTGCATCCATGTATATCGACGGTGGTGATGAAGGTACAGTTACTCAGCATTCTTATTCATCTGGTTTAAGAACCATCGTAAGTACACAAGACACTACTGCTTTAGGTGTTTATCCAAAATCACTTATTGTGAATAAGGGTGGTTATGAAAAAGAAAATAAGAAAACGATTTATCCTAAGTCAGTAAACGTATCGTCTGATGAATACGCTCAGGTTAAGATCATTAAGTGTAAGGCGTGTCCAGGGTTTGGGCATAACTATAACCTAGGTCTTAAGTCTGGAGCAAACGGTCGTACCGCTAACTTTAAGTTTAATACTCTTACATTAAATTCTATTACAATTAACCCAAGTATCACTAACTATACTCTTGACCTTGACCTTGATGACGATGGTACAAATGACGCAACATCTCAACTGTTTCAGTTAAGTGATAACGGCGCAAAGATTATTGCTGACGGTATATACTCAACTTACATTGAGGTCGATGAAGGATCCGAGGTATTAGACGGTTCAACTATTATTGGATATACCTCGGCTAACTTAAAAAGAATTGTTCAAACCCAATACACAAAGAGCACAGTTACTAACGTTTCCTCATCGGCTAATCCTAACTCTGGTTTTGATGATTCCGGTGTTGTGATTCTTAAGGACGGTTCAAGTCTTACATTGACTGATTACGCTACTGATGCCGGTGCAACGTATCCACACGCGATGCGTATATCAAACTATGATGGTATAGCCGCATCAACCGTTGCTCTTACTGGTAACGTTATTGATATTAATTTCTTAAATCCTCACGCAAGCGATTCGTCTGAACTTGATAGTGCAGGAGATCCCGTTGGTGGTAGACACTTTGCTGAGTTCTATGTTGGTGTAACTGATAAGGAACCACAGGAAGACGGCGGTGAACTTAAGTTTGAGGTTGCTCCAGGCGATCTTCAACCAATCGTTCCTGATGCCGATGTTCTATTTGGTGAGTACACACAATCAACAACTAGTCGTAACAGACTTGGCCAAGATACTGGTGAAACGAACTATCCACTTGAAAGAAAGATGGAGATTGATTATCGTATTCCTCAACCACCAAGAGAAATTCTTTCTTACGACTCAAACGGTAATCCAGTGTATGATCCAAACGATACTACTGGTGACTGCTCACGAGTAAGAATAACCGTTCAGACTAAATCAGAGCTTGAAGGAATTGTTACTGACACTAATCCACAAACTGGTGTTAACGATGGAACGATATATCTTTACCTAGACTCTGGATTTGCTTTCCCGAATGGTACACTTACTGGTGGTGAACTTGGAATTAATAACGCAGGATCCGGTGTAACCTTTGCGAGTGAAGCATCATCGTTTCAAGTAGTTGGTGTAACTAGACAGTATGCCGCTATCTCTGCTCTCCCTGCAGGAAAGAGTTCTGGTGATGCAGTTACGATTCAACTTACTCCGGTTAGATTAACCGCAACGCATATTGATCAAACTAAGATCTTTCAGTTTAATCCATATCCACTTTATCTTGTTGTAAAGATGAAGGATAACGCGGCTCTTAACTCAATCTCAGTTACTGAAACGATTGGTAACACGCAACTTAGCTCAACGCCTCTTTGGTTGGTTAACTCTTTATGTGAAACTGATACCGCAGGTGGAAGAGCTGATCCAACATTGCCTCCTCTTAACTTTGTTGCAGATAACCGTTTGGACTCTGCACAGGTTGATGTTCAGTGTGGTCAAAAATTAAGACAAGGGATACTAAAAGATTCATTTTTCATCGGACAGAACGAAACCAAAGATATTGATCTATTAAATATATTTGGAAGGGATCGTGAAGTAATCACTGCGGACCTTTTGAATCTTGATGCTACGTTCTTTACCGCTAAGACGGTAACTGCTGGCTCAGGAAATATACAGATCACTTTGAACACGGCAGAGCAATAACATGGCGTTTGAGACAAAAGTTTATTACGGATTCAAGGTTTCAAATAACCTTTCCGATGTGATTAATAAATCACAGGCACTACGAGTACTTACTCTTGAGATCGGAGATATTGATATCATCCGAGGAGTCAGGAGTGGTAACGACAATGGTGCATCGGCTACTAGGTTTGACTTTCAAGCAATGTCTCGCCTTAAGGAAGACGTTTATAAAACTATTGATAGGTACCAAGGAGACACTGGCCAATACGAAGGTATTCTCAGCGCAAGTCCTGGCGCAGACATATCACTAAGAGGTAACCTAAACGTTAACGGTGGTATTGGTGGATCGGCTATTAGATACCGTGCTCTTAATGATACCAACAGCGCAATAAACTTTCTTGATATCTCAACGTCTCGAGTATCCGCATGGTCAACCACAACCAATCCTCCTGCTGACGCAGATCCAATCTATTATGGCGGTGAGGTAAAAGTTCTTACGGGTGGTAAACTAATCGTTGATAACATGACGTTTGGTACTGCTGCTCTTCCTAAACTATTTAACGCCGAGGTACCTACGCATAAGGTTCGTATTACGATTGACGGATCTGATTATGATATGTACGCAATGAAGAGCATACCTCTAAAGTTCCGTGGGTTCTTTAGACGATTTGATTGGAGTTCGGTATTCACCAGTTATGACGGTAGTCTTAAGGCAAGCTGGAGAATCGTAAACGTAAATAACTCTTCAGATATTCAATCATACGCCGACAGGGGAACTAACACAAGCTCATCGTTGAGTTATCGTTCAGTAAGATCCGCTGAAAGAGACGTAGAGTTTTATTATCCTCCTGATAATATTACTTCGTTCTCAGCAACGTCTGCTGGAATCAGAGAACTTCCTGCGGCATCATTACCTAATCTCTCAACATTGAATCTGTTCAATAACGAGATACTAACGATGCCCGACCTTAATGCGTTCTCTCCGAACCTAGTGTCATTGAACATCTCAAGAAACGCAATGTATCAGTCGGACGATGAGGCGTATCGTAAACTTAATGCAGAAGTCGTTAAGCGCATTCCTTCAACGGTTACCTCTCTTACTCTTTATGGTAACTTCTATGGAGGTATTCGTACCACAACGACTAACACTCCTTCCGGAGTAAACGATAGTGGCACACCAGGATCAAGTCCTTCTGTTATTGAGGCAAGATTTCCAAACCTAACACAGCTGTATATTGGTCGTGATGGTGGGGCATACTTTAGTCCAGATGACTACGATACTGCGGCATATCTTCCAACGGTACCTGCTTCGCTTGAAGTATTTCATGCGTATAATAATGACTTTAGGGCCATACCATCAACGGGTCTAGTGGACAGAGCCAATCTTACAAACTTTCATGTCAGCGGTAACACCAGACTATCAGATAGTAACTGGGAGACCTCCTCCTTCAGTAACGCTGATGATCTTAACTACTTGAACTTTGCGTCAACTCAACTTAAACTGCCTTCATTGCAGAACAAGACTAATCTTGCAACGATCTATGGCCACTACTCAAGTGGTGGAGAGTTTTATACAAATAACACCAATGAGTCAACCTATAAGTTAGAGAACTGTTCATCGTTGTCAACACTGGTGATGTATAGATCAGGACTTAATGGATTCATACCAAAGTTTAAGGGCAATACTTCTTTGAACTATGTTCACCTATGGGTATGCCAAAGCTTAACGGGTGGTCGACCAGATAATGGATCACACGGGTACGCCGACGGTCAAACGTATGTTATGTATCAAGATACCTTTGATGACTGCAGAGACACACTAGGTTATTTTTATTACTTAAGTGCTAGTACTTTGTACGAGAAAGGTTTTGAGGATGGCACGTGGTCCAATCTTTCTAACCTAAGACATTTGTATTGGTATAGTTATAGAAGAACTGGTGGTAGCAGAAACGATATAAACGTTCCTGATCTTTCTTCGTTGCCTTCGCTTCAAGTATTATATATGCCGGTGAATAACTTTAGCGGTTCTGCTCCTTCGTTGGTATCAAACAACGATATTAGATATATGAACTTGGCTTATAATAAATTAACTGGTGCAGTTCCTGAGTACGCCAATAGACTTCGTATGTACTACATTGGTCTATATAACAACAACTTAACAAGTTTCCCAGGCATGGACTCTATGCCTTCGTTGTATTATTTGTTCTTACATAACAATAATAGCTTAACTGGACCTGTCCCAGATATATCTGGACCAGCACCTGGCATTGGTTATTTGTATTTGTTTAACTGTAACTTTACTTCATACACGCGAGGATCGTTCGCTAACTTTACTCGTATTCGTAGAATTCTTTTACAAAACAACTCGTTTACGACAACTGACATAGACAGAATGTTTATTGACTTTGAGAATATTTACGATAGCACTGGAAACAGCAGGGTGCAGGTTAACTTAAGAGGTCAACCACAAGCATACGCGCCAAGAACCGTTGATCAAGGTGCAGATGAGGGTTCCGCCGAAGCTGAAACCGCAAGGATTCTTGCTAAGCTTAGAGCGGCTGGTTGGTCGATATCACTGTAAGGGTATAAGAAATGTCACAAAGAAATCAAGGTCTTGCTAGAGATAATAACTTATCAGAACCGATTGATGACGGACAAGCTATTAATAACCTTGCCGGCGCCGGTGTTGACCAAGATCTGTTTATCTTTATCAATAACTTAAACAATACCTCGGAACTAACATGGGATCCAAACGGAAGCCAAGCGAGTATTACCACTTCGTCAACGAGTGTGGCCAATAAAAGATTCTTATTTGGTCAAGAGGTACCATTTACATTTACGACGAATGATGTTATAACTAAAGTAACGGTTAGGAATAATCTTAACGTTGACAGTGACGGCGATTACGTTGATGAACCACACGCAACTGATGATACAAAATATTATGTAGTGGATCTTGCTTTGGGTCAGGGTTCTTTTCGAAACCAAAGAGCCTTTGGATTAGCCACGACTGAAAACGGAACTCCTATTACCATACCTACTGCTTGGAGAACTAGGTTTGTTCAATTCACTCGTAGTGATGCGGTGACTCAGGACAATATTATTAAAATTGCAACACCTGAGATTCAGAACAATGAAGCAAACAGTGGTGGTAATATTGGCGCAGCAAGTTCCTTTTCATACAGTATTGGCGGAAATTTTAATGCAGCCTTTGAGGGAATTGAGTCAAACGTTGATGTAGCTAACTTTAAGCGTGTTCAGAAATATTCGTCCAATGCTTCGGTTGCGTCGGATAGAGACGTTAAGCTTGAAGGTGTTATTCGATCCGCCGATCCCGATGGCGCAAATGATGCTGCAGCTAAACTAGATAGGTCCGCTAATCCTCAAGCTCCTGGCGTATACATTACCGATCCGTTCTCTGATATTACTAACATCGGAGCAACACGAGCTTTCTCAACTTCAGCGAATCCATGGTCTGAAGGAACGGGGAAACTTACAACTCCTTCAGAGCAAGTTAATATTGGTAATCTTTTGTTCGCTGACGGTATTGAGATTGATGGATTATCAATCACTACGGCATCAGGAAACGTTAAGGATCCTGGAGAATTTACTCACAAGCTAGGTGTGAACATCGATGGTGTAGAGTATTTCCTTTGCCTAGGACCTGCTTAAACGGCATCTACCAATATATTATACGTTGTGCCGGTTAGATCCTTTATTGGAATCTTTCTATCATAAGCAGGATTTGCGCTTGCGGCATTAACCGTTCCGTTCTCAACAAACAGTCTAATAAACTTTACCTCGGAGTCATTACCCGTGATCTCGACGGAAGGTCTTGACGAAGTAGTCTGTAGACCATTTTGAGTCGCAGTGAAAGGAGGAGAAGTATCGGTTGGTGGAAAACATAAATCCTTATTCTCATTCGTGGATACAAGTACTACTACTTGGTCAGCAGGAATATCGTCAGAGATTGGATTACTTAAAGTAATCGTTGATCCACTTATTGATGCGGTAGTTCCTGCTGGGATACGATTACCAAAAAAGATAAAGTACCCGGATGATGGAAGGGTTGCTGCTCCTGGGACACCGTCATAAATAGTTGGATTCGTAAACGTTAAAGTTGTTGCACCGCTAGATGCATTACCTACAGTCGTTGCGCCATAGACACCACTACAGTAAGTGTCAAGTGAGTCGTTCTTAAGACCACCTCTTCCATAAATAAATGTGTGTTGACTAATTGCAGGAGAGTTAGTTGCCGTTGCGTTAAAGTTTAATCCAACGTCAAAGGTATTTGCATCAACTATCGAAGTAACAGTATTCCAATTACCAGTGCCAGTTACACCAGCATTAATAACAACATCACCGATTTCTAGATCCGCCGTCGCCATTGAACCTACACGATTTGCGCCATTCGTAAATGTTGTCGCCGAATCAACCTGCTTTAGACCACGATGATCAACAAAGTAATACGTTTCGGATCCAGATGACGATCCCGCAACAGCTTCGCTTAAGAACACTGCTTCGTTGATTGACACCTCAGTAACATAAACCGCCGCACTCGTTTTTAGTGATGCAGTGGTTGGAACGACAAGATTACCAACTTCGATTCCGTCGGTGTTACCCGTCGTAAGAATAATAGAACCTCCCTCATAATTCATTGTCTTTGAGTAAATAATGTCGTTATAGTTTTTAGGTGGTTCGTAGGGTAGTACTAATTGCCCTTTCGTTAAAACATTTTGATAAGCAGATTCTGAAGTTGTACCAATTGATCCGTCATAGTTTGTGGATAGTCTTGTACCTCCAGGTGGTACTCTGTTCTCGTAGTAGTTATAGAAGTCACCAGCGTCTAGTCCGGTTGGTGTTCTTTCGTAGTTCTCATCGTGTAGGTACTTATAGTTCATATAAGACGAAGAACTGTTTGGCGGAGTAGTGTTTACGGATAATGAGTTTATTAGACTTGAGTCAGCAGTAAAATTATACACGCCACCGTTGTCAACATTAAGATCCGACACGTTACCTATTAAGCTGTATGGGTTTCCACTTGCTGGGTTTGACCACATGTATCTGACGGTGATTGGGTAGTAAGTGTATTCCGAAAGATTTCCTGTGAGTTCGCTATATGAGCCATTCTCACCAAAAGGATGCACAAGGTATACCGTAGCGGTAACCGTTGAACCCGTCCATGCGGCAGACATCGTGAATGTTCTATTCTCAAAGTCCATATCGTCAAGTACAGTCACTAAGGTATCGGGATCACTGAGTTGTCCGTATGCTGTACTCCAGATGATATCACCTTCGCCGATATGACGAATTGTCTCAAGTCCGTTTTGTGTAGCCGAAGAAACTGTCGCCGTAGTTGACCCGTTGGTAAATGTTATCTCAACAGCAATGACTGGTCGTAGACGACCAAAGCGAACCGATCCAGGTCCTGCTACCGCGTTAGCACCATGATTGAAATCAAACGAGAATAGACCCGTCGTTCCTACACTCATTCTCCAACGTCCAGCACGAGTTGGCTTAAACCATCCGTTCCATTCTATGCCGCCTGTTACATCATCAAGTTCATCCTTAAGTTGACCAATAAAAGTATACTGCCCTTGTTCCCAAAAGATCTCTGACGTAACAGTATTACCGTCGGGATCAATAAACTCAATGGCATCCGCGTTGTCAAAAATTCCATCGGTTGAGGAAGGCGCCACGGTAGAAGTTGCGACGTTAACGTCTGCTTGATTGAAGTATCTTGTAGTGAGTCCGTTTCCACCAAAGAATTGTGGTTCGCCAATAGTAAACCTTGCTTGGTCGAATCTATTCTGAAGACTAATGATTGGTTGATATGTTTCTTCTAGGCCAGTGTTTGGATTAATGATCGTAGGAGCTGCGCCATCGATATTTAAGAAGTCGCCACGTGTCATAGTGGTTCTTCTAAGATTTCGAAGAACATCAAGATCTTGACTAATAAATCTATCGCCCTCTTGACCTTGAGCGGCAATATTACCCAGCATGTTGTTTAACGCTGTCTCTGGAGTGGGTATATCCGCAAAGTTTAGGTCACGACGTAGACCGCGTTTCTTAAAGGTACGAGCCATATTAATGTTCTCTCTTAATGTTGTCCTACTAGTTTATTTATAAATAGTACTGAGGGTTCTTTACCTCTTCATAGCTATTTATATGATGGACTAAGAAGATGGGAAAAGTATAAATATAATCAGTAATAAGCAAAAGGTAAGGCTGACCTAGGCATGGCTACATACGCAAACATTGTAATTGATCAAGGCGCAGATTTCGAGGCTACTATTAGTCTTGAGGACGAGAACCAAGATCCATTTGATCTGTCGGGTTATAACGTTACAGGTCAGGTACGTAGAACGTACAAATCAGCCACCGCATATGATTTTACCGTTAACGTCGCAGATGCAGGCAATGGACAGGTAACTATATCAATGACAGCGGCTCAAACCGCTGCGATCAAATCAGGTCGTTATGTTTATGACGTTAAGGCTACATCGTCAGGTGGAGCAGTAACACGAGCACTTGAGGGATCCGCTGAGGTGACTCCAAGTGTAACCAGGAGCAGTTAACGAATGAAGATTAAGGCTACAATCAAGGATCAAAACGATCTTCGTATTAGGACTTCGAGCTTTCAGTCAAGAAGACTTGGGGACCTAACCGATGTTGACACGACTAATCTTCAGGATGGATCCGTCCTGGTATATAACGCATCAACGACTAAATTTGAAACCACTATTACACTCGAAAAACAAATCATTAACGGGGGCAACTTCTAATGGCAACGACTATTAAAATTCATCGCTCCAGTACTACTAACGCTCCAGTAGATCTGCATCAGGGGGAGCTCGCGTACTCATACGGTACCGATGGACTAACTCCCGCTGACGTAGCTTCTGGTGGTAAGCGACTTTATATTGGTACTGGATCTGTTCAATCCGATGGCTATGCAGCTTCGGTAGAACTAATTGGTGGTTCGTATTTTACGAATCTACTTGACCATGCACATGGCACACTAACACCTAACTCTGCGATTATCGTAGACGGTAACTCAAAGATCGATGTTCTTAACATTGATAACATTACCATCAATGGTAATGACATTACTTCGACTGACACCAACGGCAATATTAACATTACGCCTGACGGTACTGGTCGAACAAACATCACTAACCTAACCGCAACCACAACGATCGTATCCGACCTTGACGCAAACAGAGTTGTTCTTACAACGACTGCTGGTCAACTCGTTGAGTATGATTCGTTTACTTACTCTGCTGGATCCGATGGTGGAATCGTAGTAGACATTCAAGGTGATCTTGATATCACTGGATCCGCGGATATTGATAACGTTAATATCAACGGAAACACAATCAAGGCATCTGATACGAACGGCAACCTTAATCTTCAAGGTGATGGTTCAGGTTATGTAGACTTTAACACTACTGATGC
>Ga0129348_1000280_pt1 | contig 18267 bp, 13 predicted proteins | sample CPBDNA_4_FD_94424 | JGI IMG/M metagenome (GOLD analysis project Ga0129348, IMG submission 94424) | Freshwater to marine salinity gradient microbial communities from Chesapeake Bay, USA - CPBay_Sum_27_0.8_DNA | ecosystem: Environmental > Aquatic > Marine > Coastal | place: USA: Chesapeake Bay...
ACGCTCCTGCTCACCTTCTTCTTCCGATATATGCACCCGCTGGTTGAGCACGGCTTTATCTATATCGCAACACCGCCTCTGTATCGTATCACCAGTACACGGGGGCAGATTCAGTACGCCTGGGACGATGATACCCGCGATAAAATTACGCTGGATCTCAAAAAGACGAAGAAAAAGTTTGATGTGTCGCGCTATAAGGGGCTTGGCGAGATGAATCCGGAGCAGCTCTGGGAGACCACAATGGATCCCGAAACTCGTACACTGCAACAGGTGACGGTGGAAAATGCGGCTGCGGCCGACAAGATGTTCTCCACGTTGATGGGAGATGATGTGACGCCGCGTCGCGAGTTTATCGAGCGAAACGCCAAGTACGCAAAACTGGATATCTAAGTACTCAATAGGTAATAACTGGATTTTTTAAGCAAAAAAAGACAACGGAATGGCTAGCGAAAAGATAATTCCTATTACGATTGAAGATGAAATGCAGTCGTCCTACATCGATTATTCGATGTCGGTGATTGTGTCCCGGGCGTTACCGGATGTGCGCGATGGTTTGAAACCGGTGCACAGACGAGTGCTCTATGGAATGAGCGACCTCGGGATGCTTCACAACCGGAATTACAAAAAGAGTGCCCGGATTGTTGGGGAGGTTTTGGGTAAGTACCATCCGCACGGAGATAGCGCCGTGTACGACTCCATTGTTCGGATGGTGCAGGACTTTTCGCTGCGGTATCCGCTGGTGGACGGGCAGGGGAACTTTGGATCGGTAGATGGCGACTCGGCAGCTGCCATGCGATATACGGAAGTTCGGATGCAGCGCATTGCGGAGGAGCTGCTTACCGACATCAACAAGCAGACGGTTGATTTTCAGAGCAACTTCGATGATACCCTCGAGGAGCCGGTGGTGCTTCCCTCGATGGTTCCGAACCTGCTCATTAACGGGGCATCCGGGATTGCCGTGGGGATGGCGACCAACATGCCACCACACAATTTGACCGAAGTTGTTAATGGGGTGATTGCTACCATCGAGAATGGTGAAATCACCAATCAGGAGTTAATGCAGCACATCACTGCGCCCGATTTTCCAACCGGTGGAATCATCTACGGGTATGAGGGGGTCAAAGAGGCCTACGAAACGGGTCGCGGAAAAGTGGTCATGCGCGCCCGGGCGAATGTGGAGGAGCTGCGCAACTCCCGTGAGCAGATCGTGGTTACGGAGATTCCCTATCAGGTTAACAAAGCCACCCTGATCGAAAAAATTGCATCGCTCGTGAATCAGGAGAAGATCACGGAGATCTCCGAAATCCGGGATGAATCGGATCGGGAGGGAATGCGTATTGTGATTATCCTCAAGCGGGGAGGCAATGCCGGGGTGGTTCTGAATCAGCTTTACAAATATACCCAGATGCAGCAGACGTTCGGAATCATCAATCTGGCGCTCGTAAAAGGGCGACCCAAGGTGATGGCGCTGAAAGAGCTAATCGAGCATTTTATTGAGCATCGGATTGAGGTGATTATCCGTCGCACGATCTACGATCTGGATCAGGCGGAAGCGAGAGCCCACATTTTGGAGGGGTTGAAGATCGCACTCGACAATCTGGATGAGGTGATTAAGACGATCCGGGCATCCAAAAATCCGCAAGAAGCCAACGATGAGCTTCGTAAGAAGTTTGCGCTCACAGACATTCAGGCGAAGGCGATCCTGGATATGCGGCTTCAGAAGCTTACGGGTCTGGAGCGTGACAAGATCGACCTGGAGTATCGGGAGATCATCGATAAAATTACCGAATTCCGGCGGATTCTATCCGATCGGGAGGTTCAGAAGACCATTATTAAGGAGGAACTTACCGAGATTAAGGAGCGATACGGCGACAAACGGCGCACCGAAATTGTATACTCTGCTGAAGATTTCAGTATTGAGGATATGATCGCGGATGAGGACGTAGTGGTCACGATCTCCAACAAAGGGTTCATTAAACGGATGCCTGTGAGCAATTACCGGCGTCAGCAGCGGGGCGGGAAGGGGATGAAGGGTACAACGACCAAGGATGATGAGTATGTAGAACATCTGTTTGTAGCCACCAATCACAACTATATCCTGTTTTTTACCGAGAAAGGAAGTTGTTACTGGCTCAAAGTGTATGAGATTCCGGAGGGATCGCGGCTTGCACGGGGTCGTGCAATTGTGAACCTAATCGATATCGACAAAGAGGATCGCATCAAGACGTTTGTTCCTGTGAAAACACTGGAAGATCCAGAGTATATCCAGAATCACTTTATCATCATGTCTACCGTAGAGGGCCAGGTGAAGAAAACCTCGCTGGAGGCGTACAGCCGTCCGCGACGGGATGGAATTATTGCGATCAACATCCGTGAAGGCGATTCCCTGCTGGGCGCGTCTCTTACCGACGGAAATAGTACCATTATTTTGGGGAACCGCAACGGGCGAGCGATCCGATTCAATGAAAGTGACGTTCGGGAGATGGGACGAAATACCTCCGGGGTACGTGGCATGACGATCGGTAAGGGTGACGAGATTGTGGACATGGTGGTGATACGCAATACGCATGAGGCAACGGTTTTGGCCATTTCGGAAAATGGCTATGGCAAGCGTTCGCAAGTGGATGATTACCGGGAGCAGAGCCGTGGTGGAAAAGGGGTGATTACGATGAAAGTAACCTCAAAAACCGGGAAACTGATTGCGCTGAAAGAGGTTTCGGACAACGATGATCTAATGGTGATCACAGAGCGGGGTAAAGTGATTCGAATGCAATGCAAGGGAATCCGTACCATGGGACGAAATACGCAAGGTGTCCGGATCATGAGACTGGACGATGACGGAAAAATCGGAGCCGTTACTCGGGTTGTGAACGAAGATGATGATGAGGGAGAAGCGCCCGTAATTGAGTAACAAATCCTGCAAGAGACAAAACCCTGCAAGAGACAAATTTCGCAGGGAACCCAGCTTCTGATTATATATGGGTTTTGATTATATACGGGTGAGGTGTGCGAGCCAGATCTCAGTTACACTACAATAGAATTATGATAAAGTTGTATTTCAAGGATGAGTTACGCAAAGTTTGGCGGAGACCAGTGGAGAAGAATCGTAGGTGAGAAGACAGGCAGAAAAGGTTAAAATCGTCTCTGATTTTTTAATAACTGTTTCAAATATACAGGGATCTGACCCTGTGAACCAAATGAAATTTCCATTGTATGTGTATTGTATAAGTAATGTTCAATTGATATCTTTTCAAACATCATGTAATGTATGATAATGGAGGCTTGAGATGCCAAAAAAAATTGGCTCATTAACACTTTTTTCGATTGATGATCTGCATGAGTCGCTTGGATTAAGCAAAATGACGCTTCGGGCGTACCTTCGGGACGGGAAACTGAAAGGCAGAAAGTTGGGGGTTCAGTGGTTTGTTACGGAGGATGCTCTGCGGGAATACTTTGAAGAGTCTTCGCCGGAGGAGGAAGCTCCAAAACGGATCACCAAAACCTATCTGATTCAGGGGGTGAATGATCTTGTGAGCGAATCTGCGACCTGTGAATCTGTGGAGGAGACACTAGAAGTCTTGCAGGAGCAGGCCATTTTGAGTCTGTTTCAGGTGAAAATTATGAATGCAGAAACAAAAGAGGTCTTAGAGCTCCTGAAAGCCAGAGACTTTTTAGAGCGCTACCAGAGTTAATATGTATTAGCCCGGATAAAAAAGAATATGAAGCAAAGAAAATACCGATTGGATGTGATTTCGTTTGGGGAGTTACCAGAAGATCAATTTTTCTGCCTGATGGATGTAAGGCTCTCACCGGAACCGCTGGACGTAGATCGCATCCGGTTAACCGACCCAAGAAATTTTGATCAAAAGTTACGCGATGCCGGTTGTTTGATGATGTTTACCGGTGATGAAGTGGAGGAGCTGGCCGGTCGCGGAGAGCTGAACCGGGATGCACTGGAAGATTCGCTGATCCGGCTGGCGAAATCGGAGGGAATGCTGTAGCGGAAGGAATTCTGTAGCAGAAGCAATGCTGTGGCAGAGGTATGTTCCAAGTCGACGGCACATATGTGATAGATTGCTTGCCATCGGGTGAATACGAGGCCTTGTGCAAGAACTCGTCCCATCAACCCGAAAAACATCAACCCGAAAAATCCACCGGAAACGGCCCGTTTTTCTCCCACCACATCCGCGTCTGCACCAGTACCGAAATCGTTTTGGCATCTTTAATCTCCCCGGAAGCGATCATCTGCAACGCTCTGGCAAACGGAATTCGCAGCTTTAGCAGGAACTCATCATCATCGAGCCCCTGCTCCTGCTCGTCCAGACCCCAGGCCACAAAGGAAAAAATCTCCTCATCGGCATACCCAATGGCCGGAAAAAGCGATCCGACTGGCTCCAGATGGCGACAGCTGAGCCCGGTTTCCTCGAATAATTCGCGCTCAGCCGTGGTTTTCGGAGACTCACCCGGATCCAGTTTTCCTGCCGGCACTTCCACAAAAATGCGTCGGGCCGGATACCGAAACTGTTTCAATAGCATCACGGAACCATCCTCAAACACCGGAAGGACGGCACTCGCCCCAGGATGACGAATCCAGTCTCGCGTGGTTTTTGTCTCATCGGGTAGCTGCACAGTGTCTACATACACCTGCAACAGAGGTCCGTCATATACATGTTTGGAACTCAGGTGGGTTTCCCACAATGCACTCTGATCCGGATCGTTTTTTTCTTTCATCATTCATCAAACATAAAATGGATAAATACACTATTTTTTACACGGGTTGATGCGATTGCGAATCCGGCCGTAACACACGCACGGGCGACGCATGTTTTTTACCGGAAACTATGGCAATTGCATCGGTGGCGGAAGATAGCAAAGATTTGGAAAGGAGTTTGGATCTACCCATGAGCGACGTAATTAACATCGATGGAAAGAAAGTTCTTGTGAAGGATGCGATTTTCACATGGTCGAACTTTATCTCTCTTTCCCGGGTTTTGATTGGAATTCCGATTGTATTATTGCATTTTCACAACGGTTTGCAGGTAGATGCGTGGATCCTTGCACTCATTGCGTACGCGATTTTGTCGGACTATCTTGATGGTCTCGTTGCACGGCTTACGAGGGAGATCTCTGAGCTTGGCAAGATTTTGGATCCAATCGCTGACAAACTTCTGGCGTTTATTTTGTTTGTCTACACCGTATGGCTGGGGTGGATTCCACTCTGGTTTTTTTTACTTGGAGTGGTACGCGATCTGCTAATTATGCTTGGCTCGTACTACATTAAAAAAGTACGTGGAAAGGTGGCTATGTCGACTCTCAGTGGCAAGATTTCCGTTAATGTGCTCGCAGCGTACTGGATTGCCGTGTTTTTCTTTCGGGATGCACAAGAGGTTCATAGTGTTTTTATGATTGGGTCGCTTGTTATGATGGCGATCTCTTTTGTGGCGTATTTCCGCCGTTATCAAATGATCCTTCGAGGGGCAGAGTTTAATTGATAGCGCGAAATGGAATGCATTTGATGGAATGCATTTGATGGAAGGCATTTGATGGAAGGCATGATATGGATAGCGCGAAATGGATCACATGAGATGAAAGGCATAGATAGGAAGGACAATTAAACGGATGATTTCATGAGTTGGCTTGAAAAACTAGGGTTAAAAAAGAAGGAAAAACTGGAACAGGGTGTTGAGAAGAGCCGCGAAGGTCTTCTGAATAAACTGGGCCGTGCCTTTGCTGGAAAAACAGAGGTAGATGCCGCCACACTGGACGAGCTGGAGGACATATTGATCTCTTCGGATGTTGGAGTTAAAACCACCGTGGAGATTATCGATCGGATCGAGGCGCGGGTTGCGCGTGACAAATTTGTGACACAGCAGGAGCTCCAGGGAATGTTACGGGAGGAGATCGTTGCGCTGCTGCGTGAACATGAATCAGGTCGGCCGGCAGCATTTGATGCTGCGTTTGATCATAAACCGCATGTAATTTTGGTGGTTGGTGTGAATGGGGTGGGCAAAACTACCAGCATCGGAAAGCTGGCACACATGTACAAGCAAGCCGGGAAGCGGGTGATCTTAGGGGCAGCTGATACGTTTCGTGCGGCGGCGGTAGATCAGTTGACAATCTGGAGTGAGCGTGCGGATGTGGAGATCATTCAGCAGGGACAGAATGCGGATCCGGCAGCCGTGGCGTACGACACAGTGTCTGCGGCCGTCGCCAGGGGGGCCGATGTTGCGCTGATCGATACAGCAGGCCGGCTTCATAATAAGAAATCGCTGATGGAGGAGCTGGCCAAGATCAAGCGCGTGATGGGGAAAGTGGTGGAGGGCGCTCCTCATGAAATTTTACTCGTTCTGGACGCTTCCACAGGTCAAAATGCGATGCAGCAGGCCCGGGCTTTCCGGGAAGTGGTGGATGTGACCGGGTTGGTGCTAAGCAAACTGGATGGTACGGCACGGGGAGGAATTGTCATTGGGGTTTCCAATGAGTTGGATGTTCCTGTAAAATATATTGGTGTTGGGGAAGGAATTGGTGATATTCAACTTTTCGATCGTGAATCATTTGTGAATGCTCTGTTTGGGGAGGGTGGTACAATACAATAACAAACCTTATCTACTATGAATGACAACCGTGTGGGTTTCTGTTATAGGCGATGCTGGACATTAATGCTCATAATGTTGCTGCTCTCTTTGCTGGCAGGCAGAGGAGTCGTATTTGCTCAGGAGGTTTCTTCGGATCCTGGGGTGCTGCTCGAAGCAGCTATGAATGACTATTACCAATTAAACAATGAAGAGGCGATCCAGCAATTCCGTCATATCGAGGAGCTAACTTGTGGTGAATCGGAATTCGCTGATATCTGCTTACAAGCAAATTTGTTTGGATTAAGAAGTCGTCAGATCAATAAATCGATTTCGATGGACGAGTGGGTTACCGAATATCGGTTATGGAGCGAGCAGTTGGATGATTGGTTTTTGGAGAAAAATGGATGGGTAACCCTGGAGGAGTGGCAACGTTTGCAGCTAAAGGGGTTATTATTGAATGTGAAAGTGTTGACCAATGTTGAACAGGAAGTTGATGCAGATCAAATAAGAGAGAGAATCATTCAACTGGAAGCCAGAGGGAAATTCTCTGAGTATTCCGAGATGCACCGTCGATTGATCCATGCAAATGTATTCTTCGAACAAGGGTTATTTGCCAATGTGGTGGAAGAAGTAGAATTGTATTTGAAGGAAAATAAAATGAACTCCCTGGGTATCCATTACGTGTCTTTGCGAACAGATCTGACACAAATTCTGGGCAGCTCTTATACTCGACTTGGGCAAAACAAGAAGGCAATGGAGTGGTTTTTACAGGATGTTGATATGTTGAGGTCCCAGCTTCCTGAAAATCATAGATTTTTAATATCGGCAATTGGAAACGTAGGAATGGTGCACTATCTGATGGGAAACTATGCATCAGCCGTTGAGTACTACATATCTGCGATAAGCATTCAAGAAAGCCAAAAAAACATATCATGGAGTAGTATGGCAGTGTCTCTGCGCAATCTTGCTACATGTTATTTTTCGCTTGGTGAATATGGTCTGGCAGGGGAGTATTTGGAACAAGCGCAAATTGCACTGGTAAAGTCGGGGGATGGAGAAACGTACACCATGTCTATGACCTACGGAACGATTGCAGAGCTCTACAAAATCAATGGGGATATGGAATCGGCGGAACGAAGTTTCAAGAAGTCGCTCGAGATTCGGATGGCTGTTCTAGGCCCCGATCACCCCGAAATGATCCGTTTACGTATCAATATATCGAATTTTTACCGCTCCGTTGAGAAGTTTCAGGAGGCAAAAGAGATGCTTGAAGATGCTAGAAGAATTGCAAATATGTACTATGAAGACACGAACCCCATCTTTTTGGAGATCGATTACCAGCGAGCAAGGCTGGAATTCGATATGGGGTCGTTTGAGAAGGCTCAGGAGACGTTGAATCAAGCCTTGCTTGTAGCCGGTGCGTACAACGATAACCAGAGCTATTCGGAGGTGGCAGATCCGGTGATGGCCATGAATGCGTTACTGTTGAATACTTCCATAAGCAGACGCCTCTTCGACACAACAGGAGCACCTTCACACCTGGAAAGAGGACTGGAAATTTCGGATCAGGGGATATCTCTGCTGGAACACATGCAATCGAATCTGGGTGGCGACGAGTCTGCAGCGGATTTTCACCATCTTTACTACTCTGCTTATACCACAAAGTTAGATCTTCTTTATCGGCAGGAGGCTACATGGAATGGGAGTGATGATGATGGTACTCTCGCGAAGGAAAAAGAGTGGATGAATCAGGTTTTTGAAGTGATGGAACGTTCCAGATCCCGGCTGGCATCGGTTCTCCTTAACGAGCTGGAATCGGAAGTATCAACGGGCCTTCCGGAAGAGCTTTTCACCGAGCGCCGAAATCTGTATCAAACACAAATGGAACTTCGCCAGAAACTGCTGGGCATGGCAGATTCAACCGAATCAAACTCCGTAATACTACAACTGCGACAGCAGCTCCTGCAAAATCAAGAGCAGATGAACCGTTTGCACCGCAACATCGCGGAACAGTACCCCGACTACTATGCTCAGATGATCAATCGCTCTGTTCCGAAGGTACAGGATGTACAGCGGGAGTTACGCCCCGATGAAGCGATGGTGATCTACACAATTTCGGAGCTAAACGTTTTTGCGTTGGTCGTTCAAAAAGAGGACGTTCAAATTCGAAACCTGTCGGACAGCAAGTCATTAAAAGCCCGCATGCAGGTGTTTCAGGGTTTGATGGGACGGCTGAATTCACTGGATCCGGAAGAACAGGAGACGCTGAGAATATCCCTCGAAGAGCTCTATGAAACGCTCCTTACCCCGATTGAAGAATTTATTGTCGGAAAGGATCTGCTGGTATCACCCGACCAAGAGTTGCATTATCTCCCCTTTGATCTGTTGCTAACCGAGCCTTCGAATCTGAAAAATGCAGGTGATTGGCCCTATTTGATTCGACGGCAATCTGTTTCGATAATTCAGTCTTCGAAATTCTGGTTAATGCGTTCGGAAGAGAGAGAAGCGCCTGAAAACGAATTTCTGGGGATGGCGCCTTTTTCGGACTTTCAGGATGGAGACGGATTGATGGAACAACGGTCGGGCAGTATTGCAGATTTCACTGAAAGATCCGGCGCTGAGCGCGGTGCAGCAGTGGGTACGGAGGGTAGTGAAGAGCCGAGTGCGGAGGTAGCTGAAGAGCCGGACGCAGAAGCTGTCGCAGATACGACTCGAGGCCCACAAGCGTATGCTCCACTGCTCATGAGCGCTTTTGAGATCAATCGGATTGATGAAATTGTACAATCTGGAAGAACTGGCAACAGGCTGACAGCCAATCTTTTGGGTAGCGACGCAACAGAAGCCAACTTTTTAAGTACCAACCCGGGAAGCTATCGTTTTCTGCACTTCGCCACCCATGCCGAAGTTGTGGACAGCGACCCCTCGCTTTCGAACTTGCTTCTCTACTCTTCGGGTGGAGAGCCCCAACGATTGTATGCCGGGGATGTGTACGGACTTCAACTATCTGCCGACCTGGTTGTACTTAGCGCATGTGAAACGGCTCTGGGAGAGTATCGAAAAGGTGACGGACTCGTAGGTTTCACCCGTGCATTTTTCTACGCCGGCGCAAAAAATGTAATCTCCTCCATGTGGAAAGTGAACGACCGCTCTACGGCCCTTTTTATGATCGAACTGTATGAGTCGATCGCCGAGGGGTACTCATATCGAGAAAGTCTGCGCCTGGCAAAACTAGCCATGTTGGAAAACCCGCAATTTAATCATCCCTACTATTGGGCTGCGTTTCATCTGCAGGAAGGATTCCGGTAAAGGCTGTGGGGGTGGTTGTAGATCTTATACTCACTCTATCCGTCAGCGCCGCCCGTTGGTTGCTTCAATAAACGCCTGATTATCTACCTGTGGTTTGGTGTCGCTATTGGCTGCCTCAATCACAGAACCAAAAATAATTTTCGACACCCCTGCGAGCTTTTCAAAGTCGATCTTTTCGGCATGATCCCCCGGCTGATGGTAATCTTCGTGCACTCCGGTAAAGAAAAACACAAACGGCACCCCAAACCGGCCAAAATTCCAGTGATCGCTACGCCGATAGAACTGATTCGGATCATTAAGGTCATTATACCCTCTGTCCAGCAGATAGTGTGATGTTTTCTCATTGGCGGTCACCACCATTCTATCCAGCTCGGATGAAATGATATCACCCCCAATCAGGTAGACATATTCGGTAACCCCTTGCTGAAGATGTTTACTGTCGCTGCGCCCAATCATATCAATATTAAATGCAGTAGTCGTTTTTTCGATCGGGATCACGGGGTGATTGGAGTAGTACCGCGACCCAAGTAGCCCGTTCTCTTCGCCGGAAACGTGAAGAAACAAAAGCGACCGGCGCGGTCGAACTCCCTCATCGGCTGCCTGCTGGAAGATTTGTGCAATAGTCATCAGGGCGGACGTGCCGGAACCGTTGTCGTCTGCACCGTTGTAAATGCGATCACCATCCAGATCGGGTGATCCGATTCCAATATGATCCAGGTGAGCCATAATCACCACGGTTTCGTCTCGCAATTCCGGATCTGCACCTTCGAGGCAGGCGGCTATGTTGTGGGAAGTGAATGGGGCGTTACGCTCGAACGGCTGATAAGAGAGGGATACACCGGTTTGTCTGGACGTAAAGTCGTTTGGGTTTTGGGTGATCTGTTTGCGAATGGTTTCCAATTCGGCGGTTGATGACAGACCAAGGAGTTTGGTTGCCATTTCGGGATGCACCGAGCCAACGTACCCCGAAAAACGCATAGAAAGATTGTTTGAGGACTCATTTGCCGGTTGAATATTCTCCGGTTTGTTAAATGTGAGACGGTTTTCCTGGTCTTTTGCTTCGTACTTCGCAGGATCGGCAGATGTGATTTTTAAGATGCCTGCGATTCCGGGATCCCGCAAAAGTGTTCCGTCCCGCATACGTTCGGTAATGGGTTTGGCGACGGGTGTTGAGGTCGTTGAGGGGGGTGTTGAGGAGGGGGAGGGGGTGAAATCAGGCACCTCATCGAAAATGAGTACGAATCGTTTTTTGGCTGAGTTTTTCTCCCAGTGGCGGATCCCACGGTCCGGGTCGTATAATCCAAATCCTGCAAATTCGATGGGTGCGTCCAGTACTTCCGCCCCGCCAAAAATTCGTGTGAAATCGGCTGATGAACGACCCGACTCGGTGGATCGAACTACCTTATCCCCGAATTGAACTTCATACACCAGCGAATCCCGACGAAGTGCCTGCAGGGGGTATGGTTGCAGGAAATCGAGTAACCCTGCGTCTTCGTCCAAGTTTGCACATGGATCAATTCCCGCATCAAGATAGTGTGATGCAATCATCTCTACTGCTTTCCATTCGGCAGGAGTTCCGGTTTCCCTACCGGCCATCGAATCATCTGCCAGCACAAACAATGTAGTACGCAACCGATCAGGCGTTATCTCATCGGCAAACGCATACAACCGGTCAGAGTTGCTGAACCCTTCAGCGTTTTTAACTCCTTGAGCTCTTCCATCACCCCAGGTAGCAGCAGGTCCAAGCCCAACGATAAAACCGAGCACGGCAACCACCATGAACGTGAATATCACCAAAAACTGAAACCCAAATCCAAACCTAAACCCAAAACGATCGATCCATTTTTTCATCATAGTGCCTTTTTTACCAAACTTACGACGTCACAGGGGGGTTGTTTTCTCCTAGCATCTCATCGATCGGTTTCAAATCGAGATAAAAATCGGTCGGGTCCCCTGTCTCGTTTTCCAGGTAGAGATCGATCTGCTGCTCTTTCACCATCTCAAGGACCGCTAAAAACGTTACAACGACTTCCATCACCCCGGAAAAACTGGATACCATTGATCGGAACGAACTACGCCCCCGCTTTTGCAACATTTCGAGTACCACCGAGGACTGCTTTTCGATCGTAAACTCCACCCGATCCACCCGGTGAACATGGTTCTGTCGTTTGATATCTGCCAAAACTTTGTGAAACGCGGCGATCAGATCGAATAACGTCACATCTTTGAGCGCCTCTCCGGTGGTTTCCTTTTGAACTGTGTCTGCATCCGCAAATCCCCTTGAATATCGTTTTCGAACCTCCTCCTCCGAGTCTGCAAGCTTGCCGGCCATCTCCTTGTACCTCTTGTACTCCAGTAGCTTTTGCACCAGCTCGTACCGCGGATCGTTTTCATCCAGAACCCCCTCCTCCTCGCTTTCCTCCACAGGGAGCAACATCCGCGCCTTAATGGACATGAGCAGGCTGGCCATGTAGATAAATTCGCTTGCCACATCCAGATCCAGCTCCTCCAGCAGCCGGATGTATGACAAAAATTCCTCTGTGATGTGTGCCACCGGAATGTCGTAGATATCGAGTTCGTCGCGCTTGATGAAAAAGAGTAGCAGATCCAGCGGCCCCTCGAAGTTTTTCAGACGAATTTTATACATTGTAAGGATTGGGGTTGATGGTAGGTTCACAAGTATACGGAATATCGCGAAAGCCGGAATGAATCGAAAATCAACCAAAAAACAACTTGTATAATGCCTTCGAATTGTTGATTTTTGTTGCATATACAAGTGTCATATGCTTCCAGAATTCCACCTTCTTCTAAATCGCTTTTCCCGTGAAATGACGGCTTATTTTGATGCCAGGCTCAAGAGTCTTGGTTTTGCTGTATCCTATATCGAGTTACTCATCACGCTCGACGAACAGGGAAAATGTTCGCAAAAGACATTGTCGGAGCAGTTGTTTCTGGCGCCCTCTACGATTACGCGGTTTTTGCAGAAGCTGGAAAAAGAGGGATTGCTTACCCGGGAGAGAAATGGGTACTCTTCAATGGTAACGTTAACCGAAGAGGGTAAAAACGTCGCAAAAAAAGGTAAAAAGATCTATCAAGAGGCGTGGGAAGAGGTTCTGAACCAAGTGGGTGATAAATTTACAGAGACCACCGGCAAGCTGCTGCAGTACGGGTCGGCAGAATTGCAAAAACTGGAACAGAAAAAGCCGTAAGAGAACTCTATGATACCGGAACGAGTCAAATTATCCATTCTTCTCACATCTCATCTCCCCGAGGATACGCTGTTAAAATTGATTGCGGATTTGGGTTCGCTTCAAACCCGTTCTGTGGAAGTGATTATAATTGATGATGGGATGCCACCCGCCGCAAAAAAGAGCGTTTCGGATGCGGTGCTCGAGACCGGTAATGATGCGTTTTTTCTGTATGAGCGCGAGGTACCGTATGGTCGGGGAAATTGTTTAAATGAAGCACTCTCCCAGGCAAACGGTACGTATATCTGGGTGCCGACCAAAGCGCAGCATTTCCGGGAAATGCTCCTGGAGGATACGCTCAAAAGAGCAGAAGGTGAGATGGAATCGTTTTGGAGTTTGGATGTACGGCTTCCGATGACTCATGAAGAGTGGATGGAGAAAATTCAGGGTGGTCTGATGCCTCCGGATGAATGTTTTCTTTGGAACCGGGAGAGAATCGATGCCCGGGACCTCTATTTTAATCCGTTTTTGGAGCAACATTTTGGGGCTGAACTAGCATTGCGACTGTACCCTGGGCATCAAAGCCGGATGATTGATCCGTTTTTTGTGGTTTCCCGAGATGTGGATCATCCGCTACGAACGCGGGATGCGCAGGAGTTTTTGTTTTCTGCATTACGACCCACAACAGGGGATGGAGATCCCAAAAAACGTGCCCACATTTTGGAACGTTTGTTTTCGCTGGAAACGGATGATAAGCGGATCTCTGCGGATCAGAATCAATTGAAGGAGGCGGCGGAATGGATTCGCAAAGGGGATCATTCCGAGGCGCTGAAACTGGTATCCTCTTATTTGCAGCGCAATCCCGGAGACAAAGAAGCAACCAAGATGAAGATCTTTCTGCTCGAACGGTTGCGGCGCCATGTGGAAGCTTCAGAGCTGAAATACAAATTAAAAGAGCGTTCTCTGTTTGATACAGATCTGGTGGAAGGACAGAATGAGCAGCGTGCTACGCCTGGGACAGGTGCTGTATCGGGTATGAGTGAAGAGTACGGAGGGGAAGGTTCGTCCTGGACGGAAGGAGGATCCGGGGCGGAAGGAGGATCCGGGGTAGGTGGATCGTCTGAAGTGGAGGGAGAGTACGGATGGGAAGGTTCGTCTGGGACGGAAGGAGAGTCCGGGTTAGGTGGCTCGTCTGGGGAGGAAGGGTCATCCGGAGAGGAGAGGGTGTCCGGCGCAAAGGATGCTGCGGGTGGTTCAGGGGTGGTTCAAGAGAAGGGTGGGGAAACGACTGGCACCGGCGTGGAAAAAGCCGCACCAACCCCCCGGCTTTCGGAGGAGGAGATAGAGTGCTCTGTCATCATCCCGACAACGGGACACGGAAAGGCTCTTCTGGAGAATGCGCTGATCTATCTTTCTGCTGCGGCTGATCCGAAGACGACCGAATTGCTTGTAATCGACAATGCGAGCCTGGACGACACGGTGAACTACCTCGAGCAGCTCAAACAGGATAATTTTCTGAATATCAGGGTGTTTTCGCAAGTGTCGAACCGGGGATTTGGGGCGTCTGTGAATATCGGGTTGGATGCTGCGCATGGTAATTACCGTATGATACTTCACACCGATACAGAGGTCGAGCCGGATACGATCAACCACCTGAAAGATCTGCTGGATTCCGATTCGGAGGTGGTGATGAGTGTGCCGATGATTGAGGATAGCCGTAATGAGGAGCAGTTGCCGGAACGCGCGTCCGGAGAGAAACGAATCCCTCTTACCATGGCAGACAGTGCCTGTTTTATGCTTCGAAAGGATGCAAATATTCGGTTTGATGAGTCCTTTTTCCCTGTCTATTTCGAGATGGAGGATCTGTGCCGGCAGATTGTGGCGGACGGAGGCAGAATTTGTGCCTCGGGACTTACCACGGTGCAACTCGTTGATCCGGCGGTTTCCGATCTGATGGGACTGCGACTTGTTCCGCAGCTGAAGTGGGCCAATCGCGCGGCATATATGCACAAGTGGGGGGATGTGCCGAAGTACAGCCTGCCAAATCAGGGTTTGCCCGCGGAGCGTTTTGAGCGGTTAGGCTCTCCCATCAACCCGGAAAAACCTGAAAAGGAGTGGCTGGAGGCGATTGAAGCGTACCTGACCAGCGAGGTGAAAACGGAGATCTTGCGGGGGAATTACGAAACGGAAGATTGGATTACGATTATTTCGGCGTTGGTGATGGCTGATCAGCGCGAGTTGATGCGCACGCTCGAGGATCGGCTGGATTCGGCAGAGCTTCCTGTGTCGTTGCTTGTGCTAATGATTCACTACTATTTTAAGAAGAATATCTATTCGCGATGCCGCTATTATTTGGAGAAGGCGGGGAAAAAGCACGATCTGTTTGATCTGTTCCGGCTTCGGATTGCGATTGCGGATAAGGATCTGGAGGCGGCGGCGAGTCTGTTGAATTCACTGCTGAAGCGGTATCCGAGCAGTCCGGATTTGTTGTTTTTGGCGTCGGAGTTGTACCGGCAGTCCGGGGAGGAGAAGGAGGCGGAGTTGTTTTTGAAGATGGCGCATCAGATGGATCCGAAACGGTTTTCAGCGGATTTGAAGCATTTCCAGATTTTTTAACGGTGTGATGTCCCGGCCCGGGCCCCTCTCTATTCCGAGGTTTCTTCTCTATTCCGAGGTCTCTTCTGCGCGTTCGGTGAGGTCCAGCATGATTTGAAGGTCCTGGGCTCGTTCCATTTGATCTTTTTTTGCGTAGCTGTGCATGAGGTTGCGGATGCACCGTGCGAGAATTTGAAGTTCGGTGGCCCGGATCAGATGCTCCGGTCTTGGGTCGATGCTGTTTCTTTTGAGGAAGTAGTAGCATTGGTCGGTGCTTACGATTCTTCCTGCATCGAACGGATCGATGAGAATGTTGCCGCCCGGCCGTTGGTACATGAGCATAAAGTGGATGGGCATGTTTACTCCGTAGAAGGGCAAATGCAGTCGTCGTGCGAGGAAGATGACAACCATACTAAGCATGATGGGCAATCCCTTCCGGCGGTCAATTACGCGGTGCAAGTAGGCGTTGTCGGAGTTGTGGTAGTTTTTTGCATCCCCCCGGAAGCGAAGCTCCTTGAATACATACCGGAGCAAGATCTTCATTTTCTCTTCGAGGGATGGGTTGTAGGAGATTTCAGGGCCGATCTCCCGGGCAAATTGATCCAGTTTGCGTTTGTACTCTCCGGTTCGGAGGGTGGGTTCCTCCAGGCGTGAGATCAAGAGCAGAGCGTCTTCGAGTTCCTCTCGTGATGTGACGCCCCGCTGAATCAGGTCGGTAAAATCTTCGAGAACGGAATGGAGTGTGAGTTCGTACATCACTTCGCGGATGGACGTCCGCTCATGTTCCGCATTGGTTTCATTTTTGAAACGATCCAGCATGGGGATGATCTGTTCACCTAGTTCCAGAAACCGGGATTTGATGCCGTCCTGGACGGATGGATCGGGATCCTCGAGAAGATAAACCAGCGAACGAACCTCACTTTCATTTACGGACATCACAACCTGGATTTGGAATGGACGATGGCAGAGAGAAGATAATTCTTTTGGCGTAACGAAAAAGGGTTACTGTAACGTTCGCAAGGGTTAGGCGAACTTTGTGACAGGTCGGGTAAAAAAGATACCGGACAAAATAGATACCCAATAAATAAGGGTGAAAATTCCCCGCGAACCATGTATTTTCAGGGAAAAGAACGAAAAAATCTATGAAGTTGCACATCACATCGGAAACGGGCAGATTGCAGGGGGTGATTGTTCATACGCCTGGGCCGGAGATCTCACTGGTCGATCCGGAAACCAAAGATGAACTTCTGTTTGATGATATTATTTTTGAGGAGGATGCGCGAAGGGAGCATCTGGATATGCTGGAACTGTTTCGAACGGTGATGCCGGACGACGCTCCGATACTGGAGCTCACGGACCTGGCAAGGGAGACGATGCAGGATGCCGACATTCGGAGGTCGTTCGCGGAGCAACTTAGTCAGGAGCTTTACTTCGAGAATCTGCACCCGGTGCTGGAAGATTTGAAACAACTGGATGCAGACCACCTTTTGCGTTTTACGATTGAGGGGCGAATCCATGAGAGGGGGCGGTTTCGGCTTCATCCGACGCCAAATTTGATCTTTACGCGTGATCTTGCCGCCGTTGTCGGGGATCACATCATCCTGCCAAACGCGGCAAAACGGGCGAGAGTGCGGGAGTTCTTGTTGATGGAGTTGATCGCCAGGCACCATCCGTTATTTGCATCGGTGAGGGAAAAAACGATCTCTATTCCCAAAGGGCAGTCTCTGGAGGGAGGGGATGTGTTGGTGGTTTCGGAGAAGGTTGTTCTGGTGGGGATGAGTGAACGAACGACATTCAGCGGTTTGATCCATGTGGCAGAGCAGTTGTTTGCCACAGGAGTTGAGCGGGTTTTGGCCGTAGATATACCGAAAAAGCGATCTTCGATGCATCTGGACACGATTTTTACCTTTGCCGATGACGATGAATGTGTTGTTTTCCCACAGGCGATAACCGAAACAGAGCACAATGTAGTGGAGATCTACTCCTCGGGCAACAATGGCGTTCAGGTGCAGACACATGTTTCGTTAAAGCAGGCTTTAGAGCAGGTTCTTGGGAAACCGCTTCATTTTATCCGATGTGGCGGCGAGCGTCACACAGATCAGCTTCGTGAACAGTGGACAGACGGAGCGAATCTGTTTTGTCTTGCACCTGGGGTTGTGGTTGGATATGAACGTAATACGAAAACGTTCGAGGAGTTAGACAAACACGGGTACCGTGTGATGGATCAGCAGTCGTTTCTCGGGGAGTTTCAGGGGGTTGATGATGCCGGCAGAAAACGGTTCGACCCCGAAAAAGAGGGCAAAGTGGCCATTATGTTTGAGGGTCATGAACTTTGCAGAGGGCGGGGCGGCGCGAGATGTATGACATTGCCCGTGTTGCGGAGCTAAGGTCCGTGAAGCGAGGTTCCGTGAAGCGAAGATCCATGAAACGAAGGTCCATGAATTCAATGAACTCAATGAGTCGGAGTGTCATTGAGTTGGGTTCCCGAGCCGCTAATTACCAGTACCGAGGAGTCATTGAACGCCCGAGCCGCTAATTACCAGTACCGTGGAGTCACTGAACGCCTGTGCCCTCCAATGAGGCAGTTTGAAATAACGGGATGC
>Ga0129348_1000289_pt1 | contig 18091 bp, 14 predicted proteins | sample CPBDNA_4_FD_94424 | JGI IMG/M metagenome (GOLD analysis project Ga0129348, IMG submission 94424) | Freshwater to marine salinity gradient microbial communities from Chesapeake Bay, USA - CPBay_Sum_27_0.8_DNA | ecosystem: Environmental > Aquatic > Marine > Coastal | place: USA: Chesapeake Bay...
AGTACTTACCGTCAGTGGTTTACAGGCTTTTTGTTTGAAAAGTATATAGACAAATGTTTTGAGGAGACAAATGATGACGGATATACTACTATGGAACCAATTTCTTTTGATTACAGGGTTAGTAACCTGTGTAATTTTAAGTGCCGTATGTGTGGCGAACCTCTCTCGTCAACTTGGGAAGCAGAAAAACGAAAACATGATCTTTGGTCTCCGGAGAATCAACCGTTCATGGTCCCCGAGAATAAAAAGATTATCGAGAAGTTCCAGAAGGAAGTAGTAGAAGAAGAATTTTGGGACGCCATTAAAAGAGGTATTGTAGAAGAAATATATTGGGTAGGTGGAGAACCATTGATGTATGATATACATTGGAAGTCGATGGCTAGACTTGCAGAAGATGATAATTTAAAAAATGTTCATTTGAGATACAATAGTAATTTAAGCAGAGTTAGATTTGGCAAACACTACTTGTACGATTGGCTACCACAAGCCAAAGACTGGACTATGTGTGCTAGTATAGATGGTACAGGAGACATAGGAGAGTTTATACGCACAGGTTTAGATTGGAACCAGTGGGATAAAAACTTTAGAGAAGGTGTTGCACTACCTGGTGGTAAAGATAAAATGCTTATAGACTTAACTATAACAGGACCGGGAATGTTTGATTTAAAAAATCTATTTGATTATGCACAAGAACTTGATGTTAAAATTGAAACTAAAAGAATGTTTGCATTTCATCCAGACATTGTGATGAGTGCTATGGCATGGCCTAGGCATATACTAGATAGAATTATAGATGATATATTAAACTATATTGTTCCTAGAGCAACACAGAAACAAGAAACTCTCATCAGAGAACTTGAAGGAATGAAACAGTCCCCTACATTCCAAGAACAATTTCCTGACACAGCAGAGGATAGTTTTTTCAACGGTAGAAATTGGCAAAACAAAATTGCTGAAATTAGGCCAGATGAAAAACTACGAATAGAAGATATTTATAAACAAGACGAAGAATTATTCTATTGGTGGAATAGAATAGATAAGAGACATAACCAAAGATGATAGCATTACATTACCCTTTATACAAACACCTGTTTATAACATATGGAAAAATAGGAAGTTCTACTCTGGCTGGATTACCTAGCCCTAACATACATTACGATAAAAAAATATCAGTTCTTGAAGATTTTACAAATAATAATTTTTTAGATCATGAGATTGTATTAATGCTGAGAAACCCCAGAGACCGTTTTAGAGCAGGACTATTTACAACATTATTTTTTGAAGGTGGTATAAGAAATAAAACTATGGAAGAATGGGTAGACATACTAACAGAATACCTCAGCAATACAGGCATGTTTAATGCTAACCCAACAAGTTGGGAACAGTATCATTGTATGCCATGGTTGCAAAATATTGAGACTTTTGTAGATTCTATCAGATATACACCAGTACACATATCTCGATTATCTGATTATCTAGCAGATCATGGAATCGAGCCTAAGCACGAAAATAACACCGATAGGTATAATGAAAAATCAATATTTTACAATGCTTACAGTATAGCAATCAAACAGTTCCAAAAAGAATACAATTTGTTATTGGCCCAAGATCTTAAGTTATATAATTTATGGCTGACTGGAGAATATCTATGATTGCCCTTAGCCCAGATAAAGAAACATTAATATTCAGTGTAGGTAAAACAGGATCTACTGCATTAATAGATGCACTGAATACTTGGAAAACTGTAGGTGAAGACAATCTACTTTATGGTGAGTGGATGCCTGATTGTCATACTGATGATCTTGGTAGACATTTTATTAGTCAAAAAGAAACCTTAGAAGAGATTGTTAATCATTATAATCCACAAATTACTTTTATTGTGCGTGAACCTTACAGTAGATTTATCAGTGGTATGAAAGAGATTGCACAAGACTATATATCTGTATTAGGTAATAACAACTTTAATCAACTGTGGTTCGATGTTATAGATGATAAAAAAATGTGTACTGACCTTATTAGTAGAATATTTTATCTAGGGGAATTTAAAACAACACCAGACTATGCTAAAATATATAATTACGACTGGCATAGAAGTTTTTCTGTATTTCATAATTATCATACAAAGAATTGGTTATCAAATACAGTATTACAATATCCTGACGCAAGGATAATTGACAACAAAAATCTCAATGGATTTATGGAAGAACTAGGAGTAACACCTATATCTAAAAATGTTTCTAAACTTAAAGAAATAGAAACAATCAAACATGGGGTAGAAAATTGTGATGTTAAGCATCTAATAGACAAATATCTACAACCAGAGATCGCCGCATACAATAAAATCATTCGATAAATAGCATAGTAGTTAAAACTACATATATTACACAACAGGAGATAAAGATGGCCTCAGTCGGATTTATCGGTGTAGGTAAGTTAGGACAAGCCTGTGCCGAGATGGTCGCTGAAGTACATGATGTTGTTGGGTATGATGTTAATCCTGTAGAGCCTGAAAACTTTACAATGAGCGACACGTTGGAAGGAGCAGTTGTTGGACAAGACATTGTTTTTATTGCTGTACCTACACCACATGACCCACAGTATGATGGAAAAGCACCTACCAGCCATTTGCCAAACAAAGACTTTGATTACACATTGGTTAAACAAGTTCTTAGTGAAGTAAATGCTGTAGCAACAAAAGACCAATTAGTAGTCCTTATATCAACAGTCTTGCCAGGCACAACCAGGCGAGAGTTTATTGACTTAATTCCAAATGCACGTTTTGTATACAACCCTTATCTTATTGCTATGGGTACAGTAAAATGGGATATGGTCAATCCAGAAATGGTAATGATTGGAACAGAAGATGGAAGTGAAACAGGTGATGCAAAGCAACTGGTAGATTTCTATAAAACAATCATGCAGAACAGTCCAAGATACATTATAGGTACTTGGGACGAAACAGAATGTATCAAAGTTTTCTATAATACATTTATATCAGCAAAAGTAAGTCTAGTAAACATGATACAAGACGTTGCTGAAAGTTTAGGTAACATTAATGCAGAAGTTGTATGTGATGCACTTGCAACAAGCGACAGACGTATTATGGGACCAGGTTATATGAAGCCAGGTATGGGCGATGGTGGTGCATGCCACCCTCGAGATAATATTGCTCTACGTTGGATGGCTGAAGAACTTAAACTAGGCTATGACTTATTTGATGCTGTAATGCTTAGTAGAGAAAAACAAGCAGAAAATATGGCAGTGCGATTAATGGAATTAGCAAATGCTGGAGCAGGTAATATTCCTCAGTTGCCAATTATTATTGTAGGTAAAGCATATAAGCCTTTAGTAGAATATGAAGCAGGTTCTAGCAGTATGTTAGTTGGGCATTATATAGAAGCCGAAGGACAGGAATTGTATTACTATGATGAGAAAACAGGAGATATTCCACCTGCAGAAGTTTTAGAAAAACCTGCTGTATACTTGTTAGCACATAACCCTAGTATTACTTATGGGGATCAATTAGACACAGTACCAGGCTGGTATAATGAAAAACACAATGTAACAGATTGTGATACAGCATTAATATCAACAGGTAATGGCACAGAGTTAAACTTTGCGTCAGGAAGTATAGTAGTTGACCCGTGGAGAAAGACACCTAGCATAATGGGTGTTGAAGTAGTACATTACGGTAACACTAGAAGGTCTTAAAAATGTCAGAACCCAGGTATTGTAGTTTATTGTGGAAACACATTAGTAATGAGCCTTTAGGTCATATTAGAACATGTTGTATCGCAAGAGAACGTGTATCTGACAATGAGGGCAAAGAGTTCACACTGGGTTCTACATCTATCAAAGAAATATTTCATAGCGATTACTATAAAAATATTAGACAAGAAATCAGAGAAGGTAAACTTCCTAAGAATTGTGAACCATGTTGGCAAGATGAAGCCAACGGTAATATCAGTAAAAGACAACAGTATAACGAATATGCAAATCAACGGTATGGTAAAATTGATTATCAAAAAGAGCCAGACATGCCTGCAGACTTGCAATTAACATTAAGTAATACATGCAATTTAAAATGCAGAAGTTGTAATCCACATAACAGCAGTAAGTGGGTAAAAGAAGCAGAAGATCGTGGTATGCCATATGTTAAAGAAACAGTAGAAGTTGATTTACTAGATCTAAATAACAGTAAGTTTTGGACTGAAATGGATGAATGGTTACCTCACATAACACAATTAGAAATAATGGGCGGTGAACCTTTTTATATGAAAGAGTTCAAAACTTTTGTAGACAATATTATAGAAAGAGGCGTAGCAAAAAATATACACCTTAACACTTGTACAAACGGAACATTTGCTAATAAAAAATTCTTAAAGAAATTAACTGACAATTTTGCAAGTATAGGTTTTAACGTTAGTATTGATGCCGCTATAGGAAAAAGATTTGAATATCTTAGGCATGGCGCAGATTGGAATGAAGTAAGTGAGAATTTAGATTACTTTCATCATTTAAATGAAACAAGGCAAGCCAGCATTGGAATAAGTCACACAATCACTGCTATGAACATACATTATCTAGCAGAGTTTCACAAAGAGTTTCAAAAGAGATGGCCTACGTTTAAAATTTATCATAACATTGCAAGGTATCCTACTTGGTACAATCCCAGTGTTTTTCCAGAGGAAATTAAAAAGCAAATTGTTAAGCCATTGAATAGATCTGCAAATAGTTTTGACGAGGGTTTACAAAAAGAACTCGATGGAATTATAAAATTTGTTATGACTCCTAGAACCGAAACCACAGTGCCGTTTGGTAATAAACCTACAGATACAGTTGAGGCTGAAATAGAATGGCGTTGGACATTATTTAAAAGCCAAATACTTGCAGGTGACAAATATAGAAAAGAAGATTTTAAAGTTGCTTTTCCTGAATTATATCAGATATTGAAGTATCATTTTATATATCATCAGGAAGAACAAAAAATGAAAGAAGATCCATACTATGGAACTATGGAGATGGGTAAAGTAATATGAGTAAGACATTTTGTGTTCTACCTTGGTTACATTTAGGCACACACCCGCACGGTGGTGTAACGCCTTGTTGTATTTCTGATATGACTGAAGGTAAAAACAGAGCAAGAGACTTTACTGATAAGGGAGATAAATTTTTTAACTTAAATGATCACGATATTGATACACATATGAACAGTGATTACTTTAAGCAGATTAGATTGGAGATGTTAAATGATGTGGAGCCTAAAGCATGTACTAGATGCTACCAGGAAGAAAGAAAGGGAATTAAGAGCAAACGTATCCACGAGTCCGAGGTATATTCGTACTTTAACTCCGATTACGCATCCAGACTTACAGGTGAGGATGGTAGCATACCTATGGACCTTCGCTTTGTTGAGTTGCGTCTTGGTAACGTTTGTAATATCAGGTGCCGTACTTGTAATCCAGCAAGTAGTTCAAGGTGGGTTAAAGATTATAAAGAAATTGTAGATTCATTAGATTTTGTTAATGATGGCTATGCTTGGTTAGATCACAAGCATGATTTCCAATGGCCAGAAGATGAAAACTTTTACAATGATTTATATAAGTCTGCACCAAACATGGAAGTACTTTATATAAATGGAGGCGAACCGACACTTATTAAAGCACACTGGAAATATTTGAGAAAACTTGTAGACAGTGGTAGAAGTAAAAATATTATACTATGGTATAATATTAATATGACAAACTTACCCAACGAAGCAATAACATTGTGGAAAGAATTCAAAGAAGCAAGAATATGTCCAAGTATTGATGATTTAGGAGATAGGAATACATATATTAGATATCCTACAAAATGGGAAGATGTAGAAGAAAATCTACAAGCAGTAATGCACCCGCAATTGACTACTAGAATTACACAAACAGTTAGTGCATACAGTTATGCATACTTAGATGAATTTTTAGAATGGGCACCAGTGCCTGTTGATATGAACTTTGTGTATGATCCTGATTACTTGTCGCCAGCCGTGATACCTCCTGTCGTGAGATACGAGATTCATGAGAAGTATAGAAAAACGATGGGTAACAATCATCATCTAGGCACACTGTTAAGCATGTATGACAATAATGATTGGGACGAAACAAAGTGGGAACACTTTTGTAGGTACAATGACGAATTAGATAAAATTAGAAAACACGAACAAGGATGGAGAGAAGTATTTCCTGAACTTGTGGAACTATTAGAGAAACATGGAATTCAGCACAGATATTAATGATCATGACAATGATGTAATGTGTATCCTACCTTGGATCCACATGCACCCATGGCCTAATGGCAAAACAATGTTATGCTGTGATAGTCCATGGGAATCACATATAGGTGATTTACGAGAAAACAGTTTACAAGAAGTTTGGAACAGTGAAGACATGAAACAAGTACGTCTTAATATGTTGCAAGGCAAAAAGTGTAAGCAGTGTGTACGTTGTTACGAAAAAGAAAATTACGGCCACGATAGTCTACGAACTAGAAGTAATCGAGATTGGTTAGCAAAGCATTGGGATAAAGTACAGAAAACAAATGCAGATGGTAGTTTAGATGACTTGCATATTGTGTATTTAGATTTCCGTTTTAGTAATGTATGTAACCTACGTTGTAGATACTGCGGTCCTGAACTTAGCAGTAATTGGTTTAGTGATGCCGTAAAAAGCAAATTTAATATCACACCTACAGAACAAGTAATACAAATAAGAAAAGATGTAGACGGTTTCATGGAAGAGTTTGAACCTATGCTCGAACATATTGAACAGATATACTGGGCAGGCGGCGAGCCTATCATAATGGATGAACATTGGGCAATAATGAATAAACTTGTCGAAATGGGCAAAACAGATATTCGTATATTTTACAATACAAACTTTACAAAGTTAACATATAAAAAATTTGACGTATTAGATTTATGGAAAAACTTTAAACATATTAGCATAGGAGCAAGTCTAGATGCTGAAGGAGACCGAGCAGAGTATCAAAGAAAAGGAACTAATTGGGCAGACATTGAAAGCAATATCAAAAGGCTTAAAGAAACTAGTCCTGATATTGATTTTTATGTTAGTGCTACAGTTAGTGCTTACAATGCCTGGCATATAACTGATTTTCATAGGAGTTGGGTAGATAAAGGATACATTAGACCTGGCGACTGGTATATGAATGTGTTGTTAAATAATCCACGTTTTAGAATGAGTGTATTGCCACAAGGCTTCAAAGAAGAAGTAAAAGCAAAATGGATTAAACATTTAAAATGGTTAGAACCACAAGATCATATAGGCAGAGCAACTGAAGGTTACAAAAGTTCTATAAAATTTTTAGATGATGATCATACTGAACTATGGCAAGAGTTTAAGGACTTTAATATAGAGTTTGACAAACTGAGAGATGAGAAGTTCGAAGATGTATTTCCGGAGTTAGCAAAACTATGAGTTATTGTATACTACCGTTTGTAAACTTAGAGGCTAGAACTGATGGCACAATATCGCCGTGTTGTATCATGCAAGACTCTGCACCAGAGAATCTAAGCAACGGTGATAAACTTAGTAGTGTATGGCAAGGCAAGTGGTTAACTCAATATCGCAGAGAATTTCTAACAGGCAAGAAGCCTGATGCATGTAAAAACTGCTGGAAAGAAGAAGAAGCAGGAATGCAAAGTAAAAGATTACGAGAATTACAATATTACAAGAATGAATTAAATTTAGAAAACTTATCTGAACCTACACCTAGTCCAGTCACACTTGATTTAAAACTAGGAAATATTTGTAATAGTAAATGCAGAATTTGTACAAGTTTTGCAAGTAGTCAATGGGGTAAAGAAGAAATAGCGATCGACCCTAACAACAAACATAGAGTTTTAAATTTTAATCATTTAGGTAGTTGGCCTAAACGCAACGAAGACTTTTGGCTAGAGATAGAGCATTGGGCTCCACACATTAAGAAACTAGAATTTTTTGGTGGAGAGCCTTTACTAATAGATCGACATTATGAAATATTAGAGAGATGTGTAGAACTGGGTGTAGCAAAAGATATAAGTATTAGTTATAATACTAACGGCAGTATATTTCCACAAGATAAAATTGAATTGTGGAAACAGTTTAAGAGTGTGCTAATATTTTTTAGTATAGATGATATAGATAATAGGTTTAACTATATTAGGCATCCTGGTAAATTTGACGAAGTAATTGAGAACATAAACAAATTTACTGCCCTAGAAGGCAATTTCGAGTTTGGTATTTTCCAAACTTTAGGCATACTAAATATATGTACAATGAATGCTCTCACAAAATTCTGTGAGAAACACTTACCCATGCGACTGCATTACAACATGGTGTTTGAACCAAAACACATGAGTGCTAAGTGCTTGCCTGCAGAAGTAAAACAAAGTATAACACAGATGTACAGTGGAGAGCAACCAGAATTTATAAAAAATACGTTGGAGTTTATGAATGGTGAACAGTACGACAATGAATACTTTAAGCAGTTTATACACACAACAAAGTTTGGAGATGAATATAGAAACGAAAGTTTTGCAGATACATTTCCTCAATTATACAAGTTAATAAAACATGAGTGGTAAAGAATACAGTAAAACGTTTTGTCCGTATCCGTGGATACATGTGATGACACAGCCAACAGGAACTGTTAGTTGGTGTTGTGTTGCTCGTGATAATTTTAAAAACGATGATGGCAGTATGGTCGATCTCAATAAAGGAGACCGAATAGAATCTGTTTGGAATAGCAATCATATGCGTAAAATCCGTAAGCAAATGATAGAAGGCGACGTGGTAAAAGGTTGTGAGCATTGCTATGATTTAGAGGATATGGGTTTTCCGAGTTATAGAACAAACTACATCAGAGATTGGTTTGAGTACAGTGGCAAGGGTGAAGAGATACATAACATAATAGAACAAAGCATAAACAACGATTACAGAGTAGATGCAAGTCCAATGTACTTAGACTTTAGGCTAGGCAATATGTGTAACCTGAAGTGTAGAATGTGCCAGCCACAAAACAGTTCACAGATACAAAAAGAATATGCAAAGATTGAAAACAATAGTCCTGAAGAAGCACAATTTATAAAAGACAATTTTACTTGGGGACAATTTGCAGAAAACATTACATCGTGGCAAGATGATCCGGAGTTTCTACGTCAAGTAGAAGAATGGTTACCCAATGTAACTAAATTATATTTTACTGGTGGAGAACCAACTATCATAGAACGTGTATATTGGATCATGGAAAAATGCGTAGAGTTAAACATAGCAAAAGATATAGAATTAGTGTTTAACAGCAATATGACCAATATACAACCTAGGTTTATTAATCTAGTAGAGCAATTTAAAAATGTATTGATGTGTATAAGTGTAGATGCTTATGGACACGAAAACGAATACATCAGAGGAGCAAGTCACTGGAGTCAAGTAGAAAAGAACTTGCGTAAGTATTGTGCCAGTGATGTTATAGGAACAGTGCTGTTTAGCCCTGTTATACAAATTTATAATGTACTAACAATCACAAAGTTATTAGATTTCTGTGAGGAATTAGAACTAGAATACGGTAGAGAAGTTTTTGTAACATTTTTAATATGTGATTACCCAACGAGTTTAGACTTTAGAAACTGCCCTGATCAAGTACGTGAAGTTGCGGCAGGTAGATTAGAGGAATGGTTAAAACGTAGCAAAGTGTTAGTAAACAGACCAGAGAATGTACAAACCATTAATGCAACTATAAAAGCATTAAAAGAAAACAGAAAAGAAAACTGGAGACAAGAATTGATTACTTTTCAGAAGTATACCGACTTACTTGATAAAACCAGAGACGAAAAAATGGAAGAAGCACTTCCTGAACTACATAGGTTAATGTATCATGCCAATAGATAGAATAGCAATATTTGGAGATAGTTACTGTGCCGATGGACATTATTTTTATGATGTTGAGGGCTTAAACGAGATTTATGAAGCTCAAAAAATAGGAAAAAGAATAGGTGAACATTTACCTTATTTTTGGCCACAAAAATCTTGGATAGATTATTTACATGAAAGAACAAGATTACCTATTGACGGTCGAGGTTTGTCTGGCCTAGGCCCAGATATTGCCTTTGATAGTTTTTATGACTATGTTACAAATAATGATATTGCAAATACATATATTATTTTTTGCTGGAGTGATATAGGTAGAAAAGTTCATAGAGCACCTTTAAGTGAGCAATCCAAATTAGAAGATAAATTTATCACTCCGTTTTTAAAAGACAGCGAATATGTAACTGAAATTGGTTCCCCTGGACCAGATTCACCTATGTTAGAGGAATTAAGTAAATTAAGTGAAGAAGATGCCGGATGGGCTAACGCAATAAAACTGTGGTGGTTATATTTAGATGACCCAGTTGATCATGAACGTAGATGGCGCACAATTAAACTAGCATTTAAACAGTTATTACTAGAATATAACATCACAAACATTCAGGAATATTATTGTTTTAAACATACAGCACAGATGGAAAAAGAATCTAAACCATTAGATTTTGTGTATAACGGAAAAGTATTTACAAATTTATACGAATTTGCACAAAGCATACCAGACTATGGTACACAAGGAATAGACGATCTTAATTATCCGAATCACATGTCTCCGCAAGGGCAACTAGTATTTACTGAATTACTAATGCAGAGAATGGCACACGTTTTATGAGAATACTAGTAAATGGTTGTAGCCATACATTCGGTAGTGAGTGTAATACTAATTGGGTTAAGGAACTTGCACTGTTAGAGGGTTGTGATTATGAAAATATGGCTTTGCCAGGAACCAGTAATCAATCTATTCTTAGACGAACTATAGACGAAATAGAGGAACATTCCCACAGATACCATGTTGTTATTATATCTTGGACCACTTTAGAAAGATTCGAATTTGCCTATAAAGGAGAAGTAACAAATTATTCGTTACACAAATCCGATGCTCAAGATGACAGACTAAATGATTTTTTTAAATTTTGTGATGTAAATATTGCTGATTGGCAACTGGGTAAACAGCATACGCAAATGTATATATTTTTATTACAGGAATATTTAAAAAGCAAAAATATACCATATATATTTTTTAATGCATATAATACAGCATGGGATAACAACCAAGATTTGTTGTATAGATCAATGGATTTTAGTAAATATTATATGCCCACAGAAGGTATTATAGAAAGGTACTTGGCACAGTATCCTCAAAGTTTTAGCAATACCAAACATGCAACCGATCCGGAAATCCATAAAATGATTGCTAAAGAGATTCGTAATAGCCAGCAATGGCAGAATAGATAAGGAAAACAAATGTCTGAAGATAAAAGTTATAAAAACAAGCAACAAGATTTAACAGAATTAAACAGTGATGGTAACAGAGACCGAGGCAGTGATGGTGAGGATTTACGTTTGACTCAGGAAGAGGAAGAACGCCTAAAAGAAAAACTTAAAAAACTTAGAGAAAAAGATCCGTTTATATACAGATGAGAATATTAGGAATAAGTTCAGGATTTCATGATGCAGGTGTAACTTTAATTCAGGATGGTGAAATCTTGTTTGCAAGTCACTCAGAAAGATACAGCAAAGAAAAAAATGATGCATTTTTAAATCATGATATTATAAATGAAGCATTAGAATTTGGTAAGCCAGACCAAATAGTTCTACACGAAAAAGACTGGGCTAAAAAACTTCGTAATGTTTATGCCGGCAATTGGAGTGCATTAAAAGATAAAAGCCAAGAGCAATGGATTAAAAAGTTTTATCCGCAACTAGCAGGTATACCTATAAAAAGTTATTGGCACCATGAAACACATGCCGCCGCTGGTGTGCTAACATCAGATTTCGATGAGTGTGCTGTTATGGTGATCGATGCTATAGGAGAATTTGATACTGCTAGTATATGGAAGTGGCGTAAAGGTAAATTAGTTAAATTACACAGCATTTGGTTTCCTAGCAGTTTAGGATTATTTTATAGTGCAATTACACACCATGTAGGTTTAAAACCAATGGAAGATGAATACATCTTAATGGGTATGGCGGCATATGGTGATGTAACAAAAGCAAAAAGATTAAGCAGAGAAATGGGTAAAGAATTTTTCTTATATCCACATGCATGGATTTCTAATAAAGACACTATTAGAATGAAACAGAATTTACAGAGAGGCGTACCCAAAGGACTATTTGCAAACGAAGATGATTTTGATTTGGCCATGGCCGCACAAGATCAAGTTGAAAAAAGAATAATGAGTTATGGTGAATATGCTAGAGAATTAACTGGCAGTACTAATTTAGTATTCATGGGTGGTGTTGCACTCAACTGTGTCGCAAATAGTAAATTGTTTTCGTTAGGATTTGACAACGTACATATTATGCCTAACCCAGGTGACTGTGGTAGTAGTTTAGGTGCCGCGGCACTACATTATTATAATGAAACAGGTAACAAAGTCAATTGGCAAGGACCATACTTAGGTTATAATATTAAAGGAAAGTATCCTATTAAAAAAGCATTAGCAAGTTTAAAGAAAAAAGAATTATTCGGTATTGCTAACGGTCGTGCTGAGTTCGGGCCACGTGCATTGGGTAATAGAAGTTTGTGTGCAGATCCTAGAGGACCAGAAGTAAAAGATCAAATGAATGTAATCAAAAAGAGGCAGAAGTTTAGACCATTTGCTCCTATGATACTAGAAGAATATGTTCATGAATATTTTGATATGCCCAACAATATTACTAATGCACCTTATATGCAGTTTGTTGCAGTATGTAAGAAACCAGATGAGTTTCCTGCTATTATTCACGAAGATGGCACAAGCAGAGTACAAACAGTTAGCAAAACACAACATCCTGATCTACACAAACTGCTAACAGCATTCCACAAAGCAACAGGATGTCCTATGCTATTAAATACCAGTCTTAATATTAAAGGACAGCCTATAGTAAATGATGAAGCAGATGCAGAAGCATTTACTAAAAAATACGGTGTACCAGTACACACTAGTGACTAACAATGTTTGATATATTTTATCTAGGCGATAACGCAAAATTAAATGATCACTTGCCTTTTGCAAAAAAGGTAGAATCTCTTGATGATGTGACGCCTAAAACAAAAATGTATTGGGTCATTGAACCTAACATTGAAGTATCAGATTATGATGTGTTTGAATACAGACCTTTACCACACGATGCAATTTATGAACATGTATGGAAATGGGATAATGCAAACTACGGTGGTATTAGATTAATCCCTAAAAATAAAATTGAAGGTGTAAAAGAAATAAACAAAGTAGTGTGTAAAAAGAAGTTTGATATACTACACACTAAAACTCCTGGTAAGTATTTTATTAATAATCCGTTTGCGACTCATGTATGGTGTGTAGACTCAGAGTACAAATTAAACTCTGATATAGAATGGGCACCAGGAAATTTTGAGCCAAACTTTATTCACAGTTTCCATTTGCGAGGACAACTGGAGCATAAGTATCCTGCACAAGAAGGCGGCATAAAACTATTCCCTAAAGACTGGAATTCTGCAGATACCAAGTACCATAATTATTTAGATGCTAATGTAGAGTATCCGGTTATCTTTGTAAAAGACGTAGAAGATTACAAACAACGAGATACATTCAAAGAAGATTATGTCTGGTTAATAGACTCTGCTCATAATGTAGAACTGGAAACAATAGATTGGGTACCAAGTCCGTTTGAAGATGATATGGTACATGTATTTCGAATGCCTTATCAACTAACAGAAAAGTATCCTATGGCAATGGGAGGCATACGACTAGTACCAAAGAATTGGAGGAAGGCAGAAACTAAAATACATCCTGCATGTCCTATACAGGATACAGCATATGATGTGTTTTATATAGACGATGATGAGTTTAATGCTGACACTTATACAGAATGTGCTGATAGAAGTAAAACAGAATGGTTTTGGGTAGTAGATAGAGAGTATGATTTCAATGGTAAATTACTTTTTGTACCAGACATGCATGAACGAGAATATATTCACGTATTTAAAATACCAGGACACTTAGAAGAACGTTATCCTGTAGATAATACAAAGCCATGGGATAATCGTTGCGGTGGTGTGAGACTAGTACATAAGAATTTTGATATGACTAAACACAAATATCAGAAGGGTGTTGTGCCTGTACGATATGATATATTCTATACAGATAGTATGACAGAGTATGACACTTTTGCAAGAAAAAGTCGCAGTAAAATGTTTTGGCTTGTTGATACGGAACATACCATTAGTGAAGTATTCAATTATGTTCCTCACAGGTACGACCAAAAAACTATAAGTGTATTTAAAATTGCCGGGCAACTAGAACACAAATATCCAAAGAGTGTAACAAATATCAGTGATAATAGATGTGGCGGCGTAAAACTTGTTCCGAAAAACTTTGATGTAGAAAAGCAAAAGTTTATTTCTTTATCGCCTACAGGCAGTAAAGCATATCCTGTTACAAGAGTTACTAATATAGATGATTTGACATCTGTAGATCAAGATGGTTGGGTAGTTGATGAAGATTATCTAATAGATGATGTAATAGAATGGACACCACCAGACTTTCAACGAGATGCTATGCATGTATTTCATGTTAAGGGCCAACTAAGACATAAGTACCCTGATAACATGGGAGGACTACGTTGGGTGCCAATGGATTGGAATGGCGACATAGTTATACATGGTGAACTAGATGTTGGAAAACATTTACCAGTTAAACGAGTAGAGGAGCCAGCAAAAGATTATAAAGAGTATAGTAATTGTTGGCTTGTTGATTCACTCTACAAATTAGAACTAAATGATTTGAAATGGGCACCTGATTTATTTGATAGAAACATGGTACATGTATTTCATGTATACAATCAATTGACAGACAAGTACCAAGAAGAGATGGGAGGTGTATATTGGATACCAAAGGATCCTACAAATGCAGAAATTAAAATACACACTGCACCTTTACGTCTAGCAGTAGATCAATACCCTCTATACTTTGAAGATGACCCTAGTGTTGCTATAGAGTATGATGCACATTGGGTTATCGACAAAAACTACAGAATAGATAAAGAATTAATCAATTGGGTACCTGATATGTTTGATATGGATAAGATACATGTGTTCCATATTAAGAACCAGTTAACATTAAAGTATCCAGATGATATGGGAGGCATGTATTGGCATCCTTCTAACGTAAAAGAACCATTACTCAAAGTACACAAAGAACCAATGGAAATATCTGCCATAGGTTATCCTGTGCTAAGAGTAAAAGATCCTACAGACTTTAGTATAGTGAAGGAAGATTGCTGGTTAGTAGATCAAGATTATATATTAGAGGATAGCGATTTTAATGTTATACCATGGCAAACAGAATCTGAAAAAGAACAAGTACACAATTATCAAGTTATCGGACAATTAGAACACAAATATCCTGAAAGCATGGGAGGTGTATATTGGGTACCTAAAGATAACAATGGCGAAACTAATGTGCATGACATTACACCATTTGGTGATACACTAACATTTCCTACTTACTCTAGTGAAGAAGAGGGTAGAAAGCAAACTACTTCTAGTTGGTTCTGGGTAGTAGAAGAAGATGTTGATGTACTAGATGACTTTAAATTTGATTTTATTCCTAAAGTATGGGATAATGGCAAAACACATGTATGGCAAAAACTTAACCCTGTGACTGGTAGGCAATACGATTATGGTGGTGTAATGCTATGTCCTAAGGTAGCACAAACAAAAGGCAGACCTAAATACATGCGTGAGCCTGCGTGTACGCAAAAAGAATATCCGGTGTATCACTTACAGCCACAAGACTATAAAGACGGCTTAAACGACGTTTACAAGCGTCTAGCAGGTGAATCTAACAGTAGCATGTACTGGGTTATCGATGCTTTCACACAATTAGATGCTGACTTTGACTTTGGTTATTACCCTACACAATGGGATAAAAAGAATGTACACATATGGCAAAACGAAGATGGCGAGCATAGAAATGTAAGACTTGTACCTAAGAATACATTCATTGATAAAGAATATACAGATAAAGAAATTGCTAACAACAGTTTCGAACACTTAAAACTAATAAATACTATAGCAAGTCTTAAGCCTAAATGGCCAGTTGTCAACTTGCTTAGTGTAGATAAAAAAGAGTTTATAAACGCAATAAAAGACATTGAAGAACCTTTTGTTTGGACTATAGACCCAGATGTCAAAGTTGACCAAGATATACTTGATAAAGGCTTCATGCCTCAAATAACAGACACACAAAAAATACATACATGGCAAAAAACTAATCCAATCACCGGCAAAGTTCATGGCTATGGTGGACTTCGTTTGTGGCCGACAAATGTCGACTACAGCAATATTAAATCAGACGAACTTAAATTGAATAGATTTAGAAATTTACAATATGTCAGAGAACCAGGCTCTGTGACGTTGCCGTTTGATATAATATATCTAAGTTACAAAGAACCTTTTGCAGAAAAGAATTTTAATAAATTACAAGATCATATTAGATCTGTAAACCCAGGTTTAAAATTAATTTGGATTAGAGATATCGAAGGTATCTTTAATGCACACAAAACAGCGGCTGATAGAGCAAACACCAAAATGTTTTGGGTAGTTGATGCTGATGCTGATGTATCAAAAGACTTTTCATTTGATTATATACCAGATGTTTACGACGAAGAAGTTGTACATGTATGGTCTAGTAAAAATCCAGTGAATGGTTTAGTGTATGGTTACGGTGGTGTTAAACTTTTTAACACTGAACAAGTACGTGACGCAACAAGTTGGGGACTAGACTTTACTACTGGATTAAGTAGTAGATTTAAGGCTATGCCTGAAGTAAGTTGTACTACAAGATTTAACACAGATGCTTTTAGCACTTGGAGGAGTGCTTTTAGAGAATGTGTTAAGTTAACTCTAAATGAGGACGAGGAGAGTAAACAACGACTAGAAGCATGGTTGAACACTGAGGGGGATGCCGACTTCATAAAAGAGGCACAAAGAGGAGCACTAGAGGGGAATCAATTTGCTCTTAAAAATAAAAACAATCTAATAGAATTAGAACGTATAAATGACTATGATTGGTTAGAAGGAAAATGGAATCACTAAATTTTGAAAATTGGAAAGAGGTAACAGAGTATGTAGACAACGGAATGCTACAAGTACCTAATTGGATGTTTGAGCATATAGTACAGCATACTAGTTATTATCCTCCTCATGCATTTAGTAAAGGACAATTAGCAAGTAAAAGTTGGTTGCTGTTTGAACTTTTTCATACTTATCCTAAACCACCTAAGCCAACTATTGCAATATTAGGTAGTTGGGTCGGAAGTTTAAATCCATTTTTACAAAAACACTTTGGGCCTAGTAGAGTTTACGGAATAGATCTAGATGCTGAAGCGATAGAAAAAAGTGAAAAACTTAACCAACAATATGTACAAGATGAATGGAAGTACAAAGGAGTTGTTGCCGATGTTGCTATGTTGGACTGTAGCAATATGGAATTCGAAACTGGAGGGGAACTCATAACAGTTAAGCCGGATTGGGTCATTAATACCAGTTGTGAACATATGGATACAGGATGGTTTGATACTGTAGACAGCGATCAACTTGTAATAATGCAAACAAATGATTCAAAAGAATTTGACGGACACATAAATCCATGTTATACTATGGACGAGATGCAGGTTAAGTATCCACTTAGTCATACACATTATGTTGGTAAAATGGTTACACCTGCATACACAAGATACATGCAGATAGGTTATAAATAATGTTTTTAAAATTGTTAGAGCGTTTAGGAAGAAAGCGGGTAGTAATGGATCGTTTAGATAACGAACCTTACTTGACAAGGTATTACTTGTTTTTAAAAGATAGAAAATGGTTCCCGTTTAACATTTTCTTACACAACTTTCACAAAGGAGACCCGGATGATTTACATGATCACCCTTGGCCTTATTGCACTATTATCCTTAAAGGTGGCTATTACGAGCACACGCCGACTGGCAAGCACTGGAGG
>Ga0129348_1000290_pt1 | contig 17973 bp, 11 predicted proteins | sample CPBDNA_4_FD_94424 | JGI IMG/M metagenome (GOLD analysis project Ga0129348, IMG submission 94424) | Freshwater to marine salinity gradient microbial communities from Chesapeake Bay, USA - CPBay_Sum_27_0.8_DNA | ecosystem: Environmental > Aquatic > Marine > Coastal | place: USA: Chesapeake Bay...
ATCGAGGCCAACTGCATTGATCACCGCAGGCATCGCAAACATCATCACGACGGTAAATGCCAGTGAAATGCCGACCGCAATCGACAGTTCTTCTTTCTTCGCTCGGCAGGCGGCAGCGGTGGCTACGGCCGCCGATACACCACACACACTCATGTCGGCGGAGAGCACAAGGTTGAGCGACTTCGACTTGATCTTGAGCACCCGCTGGCCGAACTGATAGGTCGTAATCAGCACGATCGGCGTCGTAATCCAGCTGATCAGAATGCCCGGCGGACCGAGTTTCATCAGCGTGCCAAAGAGCAGGCCAGACCCCATGAAGATCAGCCCCGTCTTGATGTAGAGCTCACCCTTCAGGGCCGGCTTGAGCCAGCGAGGCACGCCGATCACATTGCTGACGAAGAGTCCTCCAGCAAAGGCCCAGAGGACATATTCCAGCTGCAGTTTTTTGACCCCCACCTGTGTGCTTGCCAGCCACGCCGCCACCGCGAGCATGGTCACGCCGCACAGGGCTGGCACACTCCGCGACACGGGCACGCCCACGCCAGCGAGTGCCAAGGCAAACACCACCACGCAGCCGATCGAGGTCGCGACCACAGCAGCCGCCTTCGAAGGCCCGCCGTCGCCACTCACACCGGCAAAAGCATCGAGCGGATTGGTTTCCCAGCTTCCCGGCTTGGTGATCCAGGGCCCGAGCAGATTCTCATACTCGGTGACCGCCGCCTCGGCTCCATCAGCCGAGGGCTCACTCGGTGTGACTGCCACATTGGCCCACCAGGCAGCCACCAGCAGCACCGCCGCGATCAGCATCGCCCAGATGTCGTCACTCTGCATCCAGCCAGAACGCCGCACCGCCCCCGTCTCGGCATCACTCGTCTCCGCTGGTGTTGTGGCGTCGTGCGTCATGGCTGGCTCTTCTGCGTCGGCGGTGGCTGTCCGGACGGTGCCTGGGGCGACTTGAACGCTCCACGTGTGACACGACCCATGCATGGCACGTCACCATCTTCGGGACGCATTGTTTCGTCGTGATCCACGGTCTGTCGAGGCCTGCCGTCACCTCGAGTGGCCGCAGCCCCGCCACAGCCAGGGCGTTACGATGACTTCCAAAGGCTTCTCCAACGCCCTTTGCGCACCCCTCAAGGCTTCGCCATGCCGCACCTCTCACGAGAACAGGTCCGTGACATCGACCGACGTGCCATCGATGAGTTTGGGCTGCCGGGGGTGGTGCTGATGGAGAACGCCGGGCGTGGTGCTGCCACCGCGATCCAGCAGCACTTTCCGACGGGAGCTGTGGCGATTCTCTGTGGCAAAGGCAACAACGCCGGTGATGGCTATGTCATCGCTCGACATCTCGAGCTGATGGGACGCACCGTTACGCTCCTGACAGCTGTGGAGCCGCAGTCACTCACCGGCGACGCTCTGATCAACGCAACGGTCGCCAAGCGTGCAGGCATCCCCATCACAACACTTGGCAATGCATGCCTCGCTGACTGGCAGGCCGCGGTTGAGCCTGCCGCGGTGCTGGTCGATGCCCTGCTCGGCACTGGTGCCAGCGGCGCTCCTCGGGGCAATCTCGCCACGGCGATCACAGCCATCAACGCCGCAAAGACGCAGCGGCCGTCAACCGCGGTGGTTGCCATCGACCTGCCTTCAGGACTCGACTGCGACAGCGGCATTGCTCCCGGCGACTGCGTGCAGGCCGATCTGACAGTCACTTTTGTGGCGGCAAAGCAGGGATTCTCAAACGCAGCCGCCCAACCGCTCCTGGGAACGGTTGAGGTCGTCAGCATCGGTGCCCCTGCCTGCCTGCTGCGATCGGCAGGCCTCATCACCGCCAAAGCCGCCTCACGCTCGCGTACTCACGCGGGCCGCCTGTAGAGCGGGCTGTCGCGGAGGTATTCTCAGTGTCATGAGAAACACCATCCTTGCGATCGCTGTTGTGGCCAGTCTTCCCGTAGCTGCGTTGACGTGGGCTGCCGACGACACGGCGGGCCCGCTTCCCGGTCACTCGCTGCATGGCGAAGGCTTTTCCGAGGGACCGCGACGTCGGCTGCCGCTGATTGCCGGCTGTGGCGACGTGCACTTCCCTATCACGACCTCTTCAGAAGAAGCACAGCAGTACTTCGATCAGGGTGTGGGTCAGCTGCACGGCTTCTGGTACTGGGAAGCCGAGCGGAGCTTCCGCACGGTGCTTCAGCTCGATCCCGACTGCGTGATGGCAAACTGGGGCTTGGCGATGGCCAACCTCGAGAATGAATCCAGAGCCAAGGAGTTTCTCGCGGAAGCGACAGGCCCCCGGCTGGAGAAGGCATCAGCCCGTGAGAAAGCCTGGATTGACGCCTCGCGGAAACTCTTTGGCATCAAGGACACCGCTGGCAAAGACACCGACAAGAAAGCTGAAGGCGACGCCACAGCTGAGAAAAAGCCGGAAACAGAAGAAGAGAAGCAGGCGCGTCGCAAGGCGTTTCTCGAAGCCCTTGAGAAGCTCGCCCTCGACTATCCCGACGACCTCGAAGCCCGGGCGTTCCTAGTGGGCTTCTCCTGGATCAACCGCAATCGCGGTGTGCCCATCTCAAGTCCTCTGGCCCTTGACGCACTCGGCAAGCAGGTCTTCCAGAGCACTCCTGCACACCCCGCCCACCACTACCTGATTCACCTCTGGGATCGTCAGCGAGCGGCCGAAGCGTTGCACTCGGCAGCGATGTGCGGTCCGGCGGCTCCGGGCATCGCCCACATGTGGCATATGCCCGGCCATATCTACTCCAAGCTTGAACGGTGGCATGACGCCGTCTGGCAGCAGGAGGCCGCCGTCCGCGTCGACCACGCCCAAATGATCCGGGCACACGTCTATCCCGATCAGATTCACAACTTTGCCCACAACAGCGAATGGTTTATCCGCAACCTCAACCATCTTGGCCGTGTCGATGATGCCCTGACGGTCGCCACCAACATGATCACGATGCCCAGGATCGCCCGTTCCAAGGAGGTCAAGCCAGATCCCGACCAGTCATTTAAAGAAGGTGGCAGCTGCTGGCAGTTTGGTCGTGACCGGCTGTTCGAAACGATCCTGCGATGGGAGCTCTGGGAGGTGGCGGCTGGCCTGGAGAACACTCCCTATCTCGCACCAGGCGAGGAGTTTGAAGATCGCTGGAAGCGAGAGCAGCTGCTTGCCGTGGCAGGATTTTTGCGAGGTGATCACGAGGCCGGACTGGCTGCCCTCGGTCGGCTCGAGACGCTTGAGGCTGAACAGCGAACAGGTCGCACGGAGGCCGCCGATAAGGCGGAGTCAAAGGCCCGCGATGAGGGCAAGCCGGCTGCTGAGATCAGTAAAGCGATGGCGGACGCCATGCAGCCTTTCAGCGACAAGATCGAAAAGCTGCAGGGGCCACTCGCTGAGCTCCGCGTTCATGCAGCGCTCGCAGCGGGCAACCTCGACGCCGCCCGCGAGCAGCTCGAGAGCCTGACAGATAAAGAAAGAAACCGTCTCGACAAGGCGAGACTCGCGGGAATCTATCTCGCCCTCGGCGATACAGAGAAGGCGCTCAAGACCGCTGAAGCCCATGGCAACAGCGGCAAACAGCAGCTGCAGCCACAGGCTTTACTGGCCCATGTGCAATGGGAGGCTGGCAAGAAAGATGAGGCCGTCGCCACCTTTGATCGTGTGCGAACGCTCGCGGCCGATGCCGATGACACGCTCCCTGTGCTCACCCGGCTGACGAGCCTGGCGGAGGCCGCAGGCGTGGAGGGCGACTGGCGAATCCCGCACAGCGAAGCAGAGGACATCGGCGAGCGACCGCCGCTCGACACCCTCGGCCCACTCGCCTGGCAGGCCTGGCAGGCTGGCGGCTGGACCGCCCTGGCGACCGATGGCACGCCCGTCTCGGCAGGTGACTACGCCGGCAAGCCTCATCTGATCCTGCTCACGCTCGGCATGGCCTGTGAGCACTGCAATGATCAGGTCAAAGCCTTTGTCGATGCCGCCGCCCGCTTCGAGGAAGCCGGGCTACCCGTGCTGGTGATCAGCACCGATCCTGTGGAAGACGTGGCAATGTCGTCAGAGACGCTGCCTTTTGTGGCACTCTCAGGGGTCGATGGCGAAGCCTTCCGTGCACTCGATGCCTGGGACGACTTCGAGGGCATCCCCCTGCATGCCACCTGTTACGTGTCGGCAGACGGCCGCATGCGTTGGCAGCACACGGGCTTCGAACCCTTCATGCTGCCTGACTTCCTGCTCGATGAAATCCGTCGGCTTGAGGCGATGGATCCGCAGCCCGACTGCCTCAAGCAGAGGTAAGGCTGCGGATACGGTTTCCCTGCCATCACACAGTTGGAGTGTCTCCGATGCCGTCATCCCTCCAGCGTCTCATCGCGTGCGGTCTCGCTGGCCTGGCAGGCATCGCGGTCACACTCCTCGTCGCCGAGCAGACACAGGCCGACGCCTTCGATCGGCTTACCGAAGAGCGGCTTGGGCGTGTGCACGAGGCGGTGACGACGCTGCAGACACGTCGCACGTCGCAGCAGCGGATTGGGCCCTACCGTGAGTATCGGGTCAACCTGCATGTGCACTCTGCGTTCTCGCACGACAGCCGGGGCGAGCTCCCAGCGATCGTGGCCGCTGCCAAGCGGGCGGGCACCGACGTGCTGATGTTTACCGAGCATCCCGCGGACCACTACGACTTCGTCACCGATGGCCACTCAGGTCTTCACGATGGTGTGCTCTGTATTCCTGGTGCAGAGACCAACGGCCTGCTGACCTTTCCGAAGGCGAGCATGGCCGGGCAGGGAACCCTTGAGCCTGCCGACTACGCCCGGCGTGTGCGACAGCAGGGAGGACTCTCGTTTCTGTCACACCTTGAGGAGCGACTCGACTGGAATCTCCCCGGCCTGACCGGCTGTGAGATCTACAACACCCACGCCGACGCCAAAGAAGAGGAACGGCTGTTTGCCAGCCTCCAGAACCCACTCTGGTTGCTCCGTATCGCCTCGCTGATCAAGGCGTATCCGCAGGAGGCCTTCTCGGCCTTGCAGGACGATCCTCGGCTCTATCTCGATCGCTGGGACGAACTCTGCCAGATCGCTCCGCATACCGGCGTCTCCGCCAACGATGCCCATGAGAATGTCGGCGTGGTGATCAAACTCGCAGCCGATGGCAAGGTAGCGATCACTGATCCGCTCGATGATCCGCTGCTCACCCTCGACCTCGCCCTGGTAAAGCCGCTGCTGCCTGCCGTCGACCAGGCCGCGGAGGGCACCGCCAGCGAGGGAGCAGAGTTGTTTCGCATGCAGCTCGATCCTTACGAGTACAGCCTGCGGCATGTGGGCACGCATGTGCTTGCTCGTGAGCAGACACGACCAGGAATCGAGGAAGCACTCCTCGCTGGTCGCGCCTTCGTGGCCTTCGACTGGATCGCTGACAGCCGTGGCTTCGACTGCTGGGTGAGAGGCAGCACGCAGCGTCATGAACTCGGGAGCGTGGTGCCTTGGACGGAAGCTCAGCGGCTGCAGGCGACCGCACCGCTGCCCGGCCACTGGCGGGTGATAGGCGATGGCCGCTGCGTGCATGAGACAGACGGAGCCACCCTCGACTTCCCGGTCCCCGCACCCGGCACCTACCGTGTCGAGCTCTCACTGGATGTCGCCGGCGAGCCTCATCTCTGGGTGCTAACCAATCCATTCTATCTTCGCGATCGCTAGAGCAACCGCTCGGGCTCACAGACTGCGTGCCGCCGGACAGGCAGCATGCAGCACCTCGACCGGATGCACCGCCCTGCGGCCCGTGCCATCTTTGATCTGATGACGGCAGCTGGTTCCCGGAGCAGCGACCACCGTCTCTTTCGTCGCCGAGCGGACTGCGGGAAACAGCACCATCTCACCAATCTGCATCGAGAGGTCGTAGTGGCCACGGTCGTAACCAAATGACCCCGCCATCCCGCAGCAGCCTGAGGGAATCGTTTCCACCGAGTGGCCTGCTGGAAGAGCGAGCAGTCGGACCGTTGGCTCAAGCGATGCCAATGCCTTCTGATGGCAGTGTCCATGCAGCAAGATCTGCCGAGGCTCTGCATCAAACTCGTCTGCACCAAGCCTTCCGGCAGCCACCTCTCGAGCAAGAAACTCATCGATCAGCAGACAGTTGGCGGCCAGTGCTCGCGCAGCGGCCTCATGCTGCTGCGGCACGAGATCGGGAAACTCATCGCGGAAGCCGAGGATCGCTGAAGGCTCAAGACCCACCAGCGGAGCCTCCGCCGTGACCACCGGGCCGAGCAGTTCGACGTTCGCCACGGCGAGTTTGCGTGCCTCGCGGAGCATGCCCTTGGAGATCTTTGCGCGGCCGCTCTCCACATGCTCTGGGATCACCACCTCATAACCAAGACCTTCGAGCAGCTGCACCGCTTTGATACCGATCTCCGCATCGAGGGTGTCGGAAAACTCATCGCAAAACAGATGCACACGGCCACGTCGACCGTCGCCACGGGAACGATTGGGCCGCCGCACCCACTCCGAGAGCGTCGTGGACGACACCAGCGGCAGCGACCGGGCGGTGTGGAAGCCAAGCAGCCGTTTGATCAGTGTAGAAATCACGGGAGCAGTGAAGAGGACGTTTGCGAGCCAGGGCATGACCGCTGCCCACCGCATCGCCTTGGGCATCTCCGCCACCAGCAGGCTCCGCCATGGAACTCCCTTCGCATCGTGGCGATGCTGCTCCCACTCTGCCTTGAGACGAGCCATGTCGACGTTGGACGGGCACTCACTCTTGCAGGCCTTGCAGGAAAGGCAGAGGTCGAGCACCTGGGCAAGTTCGGGGCGGCTCCAGGGATCTGCCGACTTGGGATCGCTGAGCGCCTGCCGCAGCATGTTGGCCCGGGCCCGTGTTGAGTCTTGCTCGTTGCGGGTGGCCATGTAGCTTGGGCACATTGTGCCTCCCGCTCCCGGCGGCTTGCGGCACTGGCCGACGCCGGTGCACTTCTCTGCCGCCCGCAGCACACCACCGGTGTCGGCAAAGCGAAACACCGTGTGGTGGTGCGGCTCGGGCTCCCCAGGCAGGATCCGCAGCGACGTGTCCATCGGCGGCGTGTCGATAATCTTGCCAGGATTGAACAGGCCGTGGGAATCGAAGAGCCGTTTGACCTGCTCGAGATAGCGGTAGCAGTCATCGCCCACCATCGCCCGCAGAAACTCACCCCGCAGTCGGCCATCGCCATGCTCGCCGCTGAGGCTCCCGCGATACTTCTTGACCAGCGCCGCCACGTCAGTCGCGACGGAGCGAAACATCGCCAGGCCTTCAGCGGTGCGGAGATCAAACAGCGGCCGCAGGTGGAGTTCACCCGCCCCAGCGTGGGCGTAGTGCACGCAGTCGATCCCATACTTCTCATCGAGCAGCCGATCAAACTCGGCGATGTAGGCCGGCAGGTCTTCCACCGCCACCGCCGTGTCTTCCACGATCTCCCGCGGCTTGGCATCACCGGGAAGATTGTTGACGAGGCCTTGGCCCGCCCGACGCAGCTCCCACACCTTGGCCCCCTCCGCACCTTCCAGCACGGGATACGCGTAGCCGATGCCCGCTGATTCCAGCCGCTGCTGCATCTGCTGCACATCGTGGGCCCGACGTTCGCTGTCGGCATGCTTGAGCTCCACCACCAGCACCGCCCCCGGCTCGCCTACCACGAAACTGCGGTTCCGAGCCTGCTCAAGGTTGTCTTTCGTGCAGTTCAAGATCTTGTCGTCGATCAGTTCGCAGCCCGTCAGTTCGCTCCCGTCAGGATCGCTCAGCCGTGGCCGGCTCTGCATCACGATCACCGTGCCCCGCAGGGCCTCATCGACATCACGGCAGTGCACGCAGAGGAGCGTGCCCGGCGGCGGCAGTGGAATCAGATTGAGCTCATACTCCACGCCAAAAAACAGCGTGCCTTCGGAGCCTGCGAGGAGCCGGCAGAGGTTGAAGGGCCGGTCGCTCGTGGGGTCAAAGCAGGAGGCGTCGAGCAGGGCATCAAGGGCATAGCCGGTGTTGCGACGGGTCACAGAGGCCTTGGGAAAGTTTTCGCGGATCGACTGCCGAATCCCCTCGTCAGTCAGCAGCGTCCGCAGTCCGTGGTAGATGCGGGTTTCCAGGCAGTCGGGTCCATCGCACTTGGCGGCAAACTCCTCAGCGGTGAGCGGCCCGAAGGTTGCCTCGGAGCCATCGGCGAGAAACCCGCGAGCACTGATGAGATGGTCACGGGTAGAGCCGTAGGCGATCGAGTTGGAGCCACACGAGTTGTTGCCCACCATCCCGCCGATCATCGCCCAGTCGGCCGTCGACGTTTCGGGGCCGAAGAAGAGCCCGTGGGGAGCGAGAAACCGGTTGAGCTCGTTGCGGACCACGCCCGGCTGCACCCGCACCCGCCGCCGCTCGGCAGCCAACCCCAGGATGCGATTCATGCGGCGGCCCATGTCGACCACGATGCCGCCGCCGACCACCTGGCCCGCCAGCGACGTGCCCGCCGCCCGCGGGATCAGCCCAATGTTTTCAATGGCGGCAAAACGGATCAGCTCATGCACATCGGCATCGGTCGCCGGAAACGCCACCGCCTCCGGCCGCTGCTGATACTCCGACGCATCGGTCGCATAAATCGACCGAGCCACCCGATCGCTGCAAACCTCGCCCTCAAGAATCGCATCGAGCGCCGCATAGCGAGCCCCTGCAGCCGTCACGCCCACCTCGCCGCCTGCTTGCGTCGCCGCCATTGCCGTTTCACTGCTCCATGCTTTGCTACTTCCAGCCGCACGTCCTCATGGTACCTGCTCGCAGATCAACCGCGGTGAGCCTGCCCCCGAATACGTACACTCAGTGCGTCCCCAACGAGCCGCACCCATGCCCATGCACATCCTTCGCAACGCCGCGATCCTTGGCGGCCTGCTGCTGGCAGCACTTCTTCCCACGTGCCACGCCGCCGACACACCAGCTCCGCCGCAGATCCTCGCCCACGTGATGCCCTGGTATGCCGCCAAGCCGATCAGCGGCTCCTGGGGCTGGCACTGGACGATGAATCATTTCGATCCCGAGCGAGTCACCAACGGCCGCCGCGAGATTGCCTCTGCTCTCTACCCGGTGATTGGGCCCTACGATTCCTCTGATGCAAGCGTCGTGGAATACCACCTCCTGACAATGAAACTCGCCGGTATCGATGGGATCATCATCGACTGGTACGGGCTGACCGACGTCAATGACTATGCCGAGCTGCATCGCAACACCACGCTCCTGGTCGACATGGCCGAGCCGCTCGGACTCTCCGTCGCGATCTGCTACGAAGACCGCACCGTTCTGGAACTGGAAAAAAAAGGCCAACTCGCACAGGGCAGGGTGGGCCATGCGGCCGACGAGATCCGCTGGCTGGCGAAACACTGGTTTCCACGCAAGCACTACGTGCGGCACAAGGGCAGGCCGCTGCTGCTCTCCTTTGGCGTGGCCAACATGACCGATGCCGAGTGGAGCGAAACGCTCCGACAGATCGATACTCCGATTGCCTATGTCAGCCAGGCGAGCCCCAGGCAGGCTGCCACAGGAGCCTTTGACTGGCCAGTGCCTTCCCAGGGGCTCGCGGCACAAGAACGGTTTGCCAGGAACAGCCGCGACTGGCCGCTCGCCATTCCGGTCATCTTTCCTCGCTTTGACGACATCTATGAGCAGGCGGGGCTGCATAAGAGCTACGGACAGATACCCGACAACAGCGGCCACACCTTTCGGCAACTGCTGACTGCCGCGTTCCAGAGCGACCGCCCCTTCATTCAGGTTGCCACCTGGAACGACTGGGGGGAGGGCACCTCTATCGAACCCAGTGTCGAGTTCGGTATCCGTGACTTAGAAGCACTCCAGCAGTTCCGCCGTGAACAGATCGACCGAGAGTTTCCCCACGACGCCGACAGTCTCAGGCTGCCCCTCAGGCTCCTCGGCCTGCGGAAGCAAGGAGCCGCTCCCTCAACCGACCTCGATGCGATCGCCCTCCTTCTCGCCGGCGGCAACACCACCGCAGCCGCCGAACGGATCTCCGGTCTCGAACAGTGACCCGCTCGCGGAAACGTCTGCAGGTCGCTGATCCAGCTCCGCAGGCGTCTCCCGAAGGCAGGCTCGCCCCTTCAAAAACATCAAGCGAAGGGGAGCCCAGCAGAAGCGACGCGACTCAGCTCTCGCACAGCGACGATCCCAGCGGCATACTCACAGCATCAAGTGGAGCGTCGTCGCGCAAGTCATCAGCATCAAAGGGGAGCCGGATGAAGTCGTTGATCCAGGGCAGGGGTCTGCAGCAGTGTGCGGTCGTGATCGCACTGGCCACGTGGAGTGGTGTCGCCAACGCCGCCGAAGGAGAGGTGGCCTTTGAGAAGATCCAGCTGACCGGCACCTTTCATGCGGAAGGCTCAGGCATCGGCGACTTCAACCGCGACGGCCACGGTGATGCCGTCTACGGTCCGTACTGGTATGAGGGCCCTGAGTTCACCACCCGTCATGAGATCTATCCTCCGGAAGACTTCGACCCCAACGGATACTCCAACAACTTCATCACGTTCGTGCATGACGTCGACGGCGATGGCTGGACCGACGTGCTTGCCAACGTCTGGCCTGGCAAAGAAGTCGCCTGGTTTCGCAATCCTGGAGAGCAGGGGGGGCGTTGGGAACAGCAGCTTGCGTTCCCCGTGGTCGACAATGAGTCACCTGGCTACGCCGACGTGACCGGTGACGGCACACCAGAGATCGTGTTCCACACCGAGGGTGTCCTTGGCTTTGCTGGGCCTTCGGAGAAGACCGCACGTGAGCGGTGGCTGTTTACACCCTGCTCTGAGATGCACGGCTGGGGGAAGTATACCCACGGCCTTGGCTTCGGTGACGTCAATGGTGATGGACGGGCCGATCTGCTGATGAGCGAAGGCTGGTGGGAGCAGCCCGAGGCGGCTGACGGCTCCGCATGGAAGAAGCATCCGTTCCCGTTTGGTGCCGGTGGAGCGCAGATGCATGTCTACGACGTCGATGGCGACGGCGACGGCGATGTGATCACCAGCCTCAAGGCTCACGACTATGGACTCTCCTGGTTTGAGCAGGTGACAGGTGACGACGGCGACATCAGCTTTGTCGAGCATGCAATCCTGCCTGGCGTGGCGGAAGAAAGCCTCGACGGTGTGCAGTTCTCACAGCCGCATGCTGTGCAGCTTGCCGACATCAATGGCGACGGCCTGATGGACATCGTGACCGGCAAGCGATTCTGGGCCCACGGACCAAAGGGTGACGCCGATCCGGCCGGAGCGGCTGTGCTCTATTGGTTTGAGCTTGTACACACCGCAAGCGACGACGGTGTCACGGCACACTACCGCCCGCATCTGATCGACAACGACTCCGGCGTCGGCACGCAGTTCACCACCGGTGATCTCAATGGTGATGGCAAGGTCGACATCGTGATTGGCAACAAGAAAGGCGGCTTCGTCTTCCGCCAGAAGTCGTGAGCCACTCGTCGCGGCAGCAGGGAAGGGCGGAGCAGCTCTCCCTGTTTGACACGACACCCGACGGCAGTGAGCCAGCCGGCTCCACATCAGGCAAAGACAGCTGTGTGAAACCGGCGGCTCACTCCGACGATCTACGACAGCTCGCCGCGACGCTCCCGCCGCGTCTCTACCTCGGCACCTCGAGCTGGTCGTTTCCCGGCTGGACCGGGCTCGTCTTCGCCCCCCGCGAGCCCAACCGTCGGGGCAGGGGGGCTCACACGACCGCGGGGCAGGGCGGGGTGGTCGAGGAGAGCACGCAGCGGCTCGCTCGGGCTGGCCTCCCTGCGTATGCAGCGCACCCACTGCTGCGTACGGTCAGTCTCGACCGCAGCTTCTACGCCCCACTGACCACCGAGGCCTACGCCGCCTACGCCGAGCAGGTTCCGGCTGACTTTCGCTTCGTGGTCAAAGCCCCCCAAGCAGTCACCGACGCCGTGCTTCGTCTCAGCGGCACCGGTGAGCCTGCCCGTGCCAATCCACACTTCCTTGATGCCACTACCGCGATCACCACATTTATCACTCCGGCGGTCACAGGCCTGGGCATCAAGGCGGGACCGCTCGTCTTTCAGTTTCCGCCGCTGGGTCAGCAACTCCTGGCAGACCGCCCACGGCTCATCGCCCGGATCGCCGCGTTTCTCACCGCCCTGCCTCGCGGCCCCTGCTACGCGGTCGAGGTGAGGGATGCCTCGCTGGTCTGCGAGGCCTTCGGTCAGGCGATTCAGGAGGTTGGCGGCGTGCCCTGCTTGGCCGTGCATGCGCGGATGCCTCCGGTCGCGGCTCAGGCCGACATGTTTCGGCTCACACAGCCTGACTGCTCTCTGCCTCTGGTGGCTCGCTGGAACCTTCACGCCGGCCACACCTACCAGCAGGCCAAACAGACCTACGCCCCGTTTGATCGGCTTGTCGAAGAAGACCTGCCCACCCGGCATGCTCTCGCGACACTGGCAACACTGGCAGCCTCCCGCAGTCGTGAGGTGTTTATCACGATCAACAACAAGGCCGAAGGCTCGGCACCCTGTTCGGTCGAAGCCCTTGCCCGAGAGATCTGCTCTCCAGACCGCCAGCCGGGCATCACGCCAGCCGCAGGCACCCAGGTTGCCGAGCTGAATTCCAGCGAGCTGTCACCCTCCCAATCGTCCCGCCCCGCTTGAGGCTGCCAACAGTTGCGGGGTGTGTGGGGATCGTTCACACTCGTCGATCTCGTCTGAGCCCCAGGGGGGTTTTCACCTGCTCATCCCGATCACACCGCGGCAGCATCCGCGGTCGAACGTTTCAATCGCCATATGAAAGGCTGATGACATGTCGAAGCATCCTCTTCCAAAGCTGCACAACGCGATGTGGCCAGGGCTGGTTGGCAAGGGCACCGACGAGGGCCAAGAGCCGCCGATCTCGCTGGAACGGATGCTCGAACTCACCGCAGCCGCCGAGGTCGACGGACAGAAGTTTGACGGGATCGACTACTTTCTGTTTCTGCCCCACACCAACCCAGAGGCCAGCAACGATGAGCTGAAGCAGATCGCCGACCTGATCGCCGGCCACGGCTTCTCAGTCGGTTCTCTTGTCGCCCCAGTCTGGCCCGGCACCGTCGGCGACTCGGCCATGGGTGACGACGCAGCCCGCGAGAAGTTTCTCTCGGCAGTGAAGATGGCCTGCCGGATTGCCAAGGTGTTTGAAGACCATGGGGTGCGGAAATATGGCGTGATCCGCATCGACTCCGCCGAGTTTGGCGTGGCCAAGTGGCGGGAGAATCCGCAGGCCAGCACGAGTCGGATTGCAGAGACGTTTCGCGAGGCAGCCAAGATTGCCCAAGACAACGGGCAGCGGCTCGCCGCCGAAGGCGAGATCTGCTGGGCGGGCATGCACTCCTGGAAAGACATGCTCGACCTGCTCGAGGCCGTCGGCATGCCAGAGACGCTCGGCTTCCAGGCCGACCTGGCCCACACCTACCTCTATCTGCTCGGCTACAACGCGCCTGAGCATGCCCTCGTGCAGCCTGGCTACAGCGAGGAAGAGTTCTCTGCAGCCTACAAGCAGATGACCGACAAGCTGCGTCCGTGGACGATCGACTTCCATGTCGCACAGAACGACGGCGAGGTGCATGGGGCGGGATCGCACGACAAGACCGGCAAGCACTGCCCGGCAGACGACCCCAACGGCAAGCTCGACATTGTGAAATGCTCCGGCTACTGGCTCGAAGACGCAGCCAGCCGTGGCATGCAGCACATCTGCTGGGATGGCTGCATGTTCCCCAACGCCACTCTCGAGAAGCCGGAGACCTGGAACACCATTCTCAAGGCAATGATCGACGTCCGCTATGCCCACGGCTGGAGCTAAGCCCGCAGATCCCTCCACACACACTCTCACTCACAAAGGAACACCTCGATGGCCAAACCACTCCGCATCGGCATGATCGGCTACGGCTTCATGGGCCGAGCGCACACCAACGGCTACAACCGGGTCAAGGACTTCTTCGACCTTGAGTACCTCCCCAAGCTGCAGGCCGTTGCTGCCCGTGACGCCGAAAAGGCCCAGGCCTTTGCCGATCGCTGGGGCTATGAGCGAGTGGAAACCGACTGGCGGAAGCTCGTCGCTGCCGATGACATCGATGCGATCGACATCTGCACACCCAACAATCTCCATGCTGAGATCGCCATCGAGGCCGCCAAGCATGGCAAGGCGATCCTCTGCGAGAAGCCGCTGTCGATGGATACGGCTGAGGGTGAGGAGATGTGCAAGGCGGTCGAGGCGGCCGGTGTGCCCAATACCGTCTGGTACAACTATCGCCGCATTCCCGCGGTGACCCTCGCCAAGCACCTGATCGATTCTGGTCGACTTGGACAGATCTACCACTACCGGGCCAACTTCCTGCAGGACTGGACGATCAACGCCGACCTTCCGCAGGGTGGTGCGGCCCTCTGGCGGCTCGACGCCAAAGCCGCCGGGAGTGGTGTGACCGGCGACCTCCTGGCGCACTGCATCGACACTGCCATCTGGCTCAACGGTAACGTCAAGGATGTCACCGCGATGACGGAGACGTTCGTCAAGGAGCGGCAGCACACGCTCACCGGCAAGGTTGAGCCTGTCGAGATCGACGATGCCTGCTCGTTCCTGTGCCACTTCAACAACGGATCGCTGGGGCTCTTTGAGAGCACCCGCTACGCCCGTGGCCACAAGGCGCTCTACACCTTTGAGATCAATGGCGCTGACATGAGCCTCAAGTGGGATCTGCACGACCTGCATCGGCTTGAGGTCTTTGACTACAAGGACGCCGGCCCTGAGCGTGGCTGGAAGAGCATCCATGTCACCGACGGCGACCATCCCTATATGGACAAGTGGTGGGTGCCCGGCCTGGCCATCGGCTACGAGCACTCCTTTGTGCATCAGGTCGCCGACTTCCTTGCCGCCTACGCCAAGGGCGAGCCCTGTTCGCCAACGTTCCGCGACGCGCTGGAAACGCAGAAGGTCTGCGATGCGGTGCTCTCCAGTGCCAAGAGCCACCAGTGGGTCAATGTCTAAGAGGCTGCTGTGACGACGACTGCTACACCCAGGATTCTGCTCACCACCACGTCGTTTCAGGACACGCCCGGCCGTCATCATCAGCTCCTCGCCGAAACCGGCTGGGAAGTTGTCACGGCGCGTGGTCCCCTCAACGAAGCGGACACGCTCGCTGCCGTGGGCGAGGTCGATGGCTACATCTGTGGCGACGATGCGATCACGCGTGCGGTGCTGGAAAAGGCCCTTCCTCGGCTGAAGGTCCTCAGCAAGTACGGCATCGGTGTCGACAAGATCGACGTGGCGGCCTGTACCGAAATGGGGCTGCCTCTGCTCTTTACGCCAGGGGTCAACCACACCACGGTCGCGGAGCACACGTTCCTGTTGCTGCTTGCCCTGGAAAAGCACCTGCTCTTCCACTGCGACTCCACGCGGTCTGGCGGCTGGAAGCGGAAGACCGGCCACGAGATCCTCGGCAAGCGGATCGGCATCGTGGGCCTCGGCCGCATCGGCCGTGAGGTGGCGATCCGGGCACGTGCCTTCGGCATGGAGGTCACCGGCTACGACCTCTACTGGGACGAGGCGTTTGCCGCCGAGCATGCGGTGCACCGGGCCGCGTCGATAGATGAACTCTTCGCCAGCTGTGACATCATCTCGCTGCACACCAACCTCACCGACGAGACACGCGACCTCGTCCGGGCCGAGACGATCGCCACGATGAAGCCCGGAGTGATCATCCTCAACTGTGCCCGCGGTGAGATCGTCAACACCGCCGACATGGCCGCGGCGCTGGCCAGCGGCCAGATCGCCGGCTACGGCACCGACGTGCTCGACGCTGAGCCACCACCCGCCGACCACCCGCTGCTCACCCTGCCCAACTGCGTGGTCACCCCGCATGTCGGCAGCCGCACCAGCGAGAGTGTGGAACGCCAAGCGGTCGCAGCTGTTACCAATCTGATCAACGCCATGCGGGGCGAGAAGCCGCTCGCGCAGGTGAACCCTGAGGTAGCGATTACCAAGCATGTCTGAGACCTTCCACGTTGTGCCCGTTGAGGCACATGAACGCATCGTCCGCGAGGCCTACCGCCAGCGTGGCTTTGATGATGCCGAGAGCGGTCATGCAGTTGCCCTCGCAGCCGCCGCCACGCGACATGGGATCCGCACCCACAACGCCATCAAGGCCTTGCACCTCGACGACCTGTTCGGCTCCAAGGCTGCAGGCTGCGTGCCCGGCGCGAGCATCCGCCGTCTCCCGACCCGGTTCGAAGCGACCGAGACCTGGGATGCTGGCAAGAAACTCGGTCAGGCAGTTGCCTGGGAAGCGATCGACCGCTGTATCGAACTGGCAGACCGCTACGGCACCGGCACGGTCGCCGTCGACAACGCATTCCACTATCTCTGGGGTGGTGGGTATGTGATGGAAGCCGCCAAGCGTGGCTATATCGCCTACACCAACTGCACCGCCTCCCTTGCTGAGGTCGTGCCCTTCGCTGGCAAGTTCCCCACGCTCGGCACGAATCCACACTCGTGGGGCTTCCCCACCAGCGATGCAGTTGGGTTTCCCATCGTCATCGACTGGGCCACCTCAGTCGTCGCCATGGGCCGGGTGCAGCAGTTCCTGCGGGAAGGCAAGCAGCTGCCGCCGCATGCCGCAGTGGATGCCAACGGCCAGCCGACAACCGACCCTGCCCAGGCCAAGGCGTTGCTGCCATTTGGCGCCCACAAGGGCTACGGACTGGCGCTGATCAACGAGCTGGTCGCAGCATTGGTTGGTGGATCGCTGCCAACCATCCGCAGCCGCGAGCCGGTCGCCGGCGAAAAGCAGAGCTGTTGTTTCTACTTCCAGGTGACTCACCCAGAGTCAATCAGTGGTGACGGATTTGCTGCGGGACGCAGCCAGGCTGAGAACGTCAAGGCAGTGCTTGCCGACATTCTCGGCCATGGCAATGACACCTGCCTGCTGCCCGGGCAGCTTGAGGCCGATGCGGCCAAGCGATCTGACGCAGCCGGCGGACTGCTGTTCTCAACCGCTGAAGTCGAGGCCTTAAACGGGATCGCCGCTGAAGCTGGCACCGAACCCCTCGACACCGCCTCGCTAGCAACGGCCTGACCTGCAACGCATGCCTGTCTGACAAGCACGTTTCTCTGTCGATTTCTCACTCTCTCCCCAAAGACACCGATGCTCTCTCTGAAGCCTGCCGACTCCTGCATGTTCGATGAAGTCTCTCTCGGCGAGGTGATGCTTCGTCTCGATCCGGGCGAGGGCCGCATCCGCACCACCAGAAGCTTTCAGGTGTGGGAAGGTGGGGGCGAATACAACGTGGCCCGCGGACTGAAGAAGGCGTTCGGACAGCGGACCGGTCTCGTCTCGGCGTTTGTCGATAACGAGGTGGGGCACCTGGTTGAAGACTTTATCCATCAGGGGGGCGTGAACACTGACTTCCTCCTCTGGCGAGATGATGACGGTATCGGCCGCAGTGTCCGTAACGGCCTCAACTTCACCGAGCGTGGCTTTGGCATTCGCGGGGCGGTCGGAGTGCCTGACCGTGGCAACACCGCTGCGAGCCAACTGAAGCCTGGTGATATCGACTGGGAGCGACTCTTCGGCACACTCGGTGTCCGCTGGTTCCACACCGGCGGCATTTTTGCCGCGCTCTCAGAAACCACGGCCGACGTGGTCATCGAGGCCGTCCAGGTCGCCAAGAAGCATGGCACCACAGTGTCGTACGACCTCAACTACCGGCCCAGCCTCTGGAAGAGCATCGGTGGTCAGGCAAAGGCCCGTGAGGTGAATCGCGAGATCGCCAAGCATGTCGACGTGATGATCGGCAACGAAGAGGACTTCACGGCCTGCCTCGGCTTCGAGGTGGAAGGTGTCGATGAGTCGATCAGTCAGGTCGAGTCGGCTGCGTTCAAGGCGATGATCGAACGAGCGGTCACCGAGTTCCCGAACTTTAAGGTGGCGGCGACGACACTGCG
>Ga0129348_1000292_pt1 | contig 17941 bp, 24 predicted proteins | sample CPBDNA_4_FD_94424 | JGI IMG/M metagenome (GOLD analysis project Ga0129348, IMG submission 94424) | Freshwater to marine salinity gradient microbial communities from Chesapeake Bay, USA - CPBay_Sum_27_0.8_DNA | ecosystem: Environmental > Aquatic > Marine > Coastal | place: USA: Chesapeake Bay...
CAATCGTAGGCTCAAAAAGATCTGAATCCTCAGGTGAGAATAAGAAATACATTAGAAAAGAACTTAAAAGATCGGGGTTCAAAAGGTCTTTCTATCTAGATGATTCCTTCGATGCAAAGAAGATAAAAGCTAAATTTGAAAACGGCTTGCTTATCGTTGACATTCCAAAAAAACACCCCGAAAAATCTAAAAAAATAAAAATTCTATAATCTATAATTTATCAGCTCTCTTCGGAGAGCTTTTTTGTGTATACACTTTTGTGAAGTTAATCATAGATTCATCCTTGTGTGAACCTCCAAGTGAAATATACTCATTTAGAGATGTAACTTTATATGGTAAAGTTTATATCTTCGAAGATATTCTATTAAATTGCAGGGTTGGCACAAGAACTCTTTATTGGAATTGGTTAAAACAGCACGGGGCACATGATTTTATTTCTTATTTAATCACTGATTCAGAGCAAGAAAGCGGAACTTACATGAGTCCCCATAAAGGAGATATTATAGTTTCAAAAATTTCTTCATTTAATTTGAATAAGGTGATTTCTTTATTGAATTCTTATCGATAATCCTTGACTTTTAAGGATTTTTTTGCTAATATGTAAAGTGTATTAATTATGCTACCTTTATTTAAATCGCATTATAGTATTGGAAAAAGTATTTTAACTTTAAATGAGCCTGGAGAAACAGATTCGGAATCTGCTGATTCAATTTTTGATTTATTAATAAATAATAAAATTAATGATCTAACTTTGGTTGAAAATTCACCAACAGGTTTTTTGCAAGCTCAAAAAGTTTCAGATTTTTTGGGTATAAATTTTGTTTTTGGTTTGATCTTTAATATGCAGTGCTCCCTAGACTCTAAAGATGACGAACATAAAATTATTGTTTTTGCGAGGAGTAAAGAAGGTTGTAATAAATTAAATTTATTGTACAGTGATACGCATTGTAATAACCAAGGGGTATGCACTAACGATCTTATCTCCCGACACTGGAGCGATAAACATTTGCTTTTAGCCATACCTTTCTACGATTCTTTTTTGTATAAAAATAATTTTTCCTTTTCTACTTGTATGCCAAATTTTGATTTTGCTAAGCCCATCTTTTTCATAGAGAATAATAACCTTCCTATAGACAATCTTCTAGAAGATAGTGTTAATCAGTATTGCTCGAACCATTCTTTACAAACTTTAAAAACAAAAACAATATTGTATAATAAAAAATCTGATGTAGAAGCTTTCCAAACATACAAGTGCATTTGTAATAGAAACTTTTCAAGACAATCTACTCTATCTAATCCAAATCTATCAGGCTTTGGGAGTAGTGATTTTTCTTTTGAAAGTTATTTATCTGAAATTCAATCATGAAAGATTCTTTAATGCGTTTTAAAAAAGATAGGAAATTTATAATTTTCGATTATGAGACTTGTAATTTAAATTTAGTTTCAACAGAAAATAAACCTTGGCAATTAGCTTTTTTAGTTTGCCATGGTCAAAAAATTATTGAAAGATTTAATTTTTATTTACGTTGGAATCCTTTAAACATTTCTGAAGAAGCTGCTAAAGTTACAGGTTTCAATAAATCAACTTATGAATCTGAGGCTCTCTGTCCCAAATCATGTCTTCAAAAATTTGATAGCTATTTATACAATGAAGAATACTATGTTGTTGGTCACAACATTTTATCTTTTGATATTTATATTCACAATATTCACAGAAACCTTTGTAATCTTAAAACAGATTACTCTTACCTAAATAGAGCTATTGACACCAACTGTTTAGCTAAATCAACAGCTTTAGACTTAGACATAGATTTTAGTAATTTTTTATTGTGGCAGTTTAAATTAACTAATTTAAGAAAAAAAGGCTTAAAAACTAACTTAAAATTTTTATGCGAAAAATATCAAATTGAATTTGATAGCTCTAAACTTCATGATGCTTTATATGATATAGAAAAAAATCTAGAAGTATTCAATAAAATGCTATGGAAATATGAATTGTAAAAATAATTTTTTAAAAAAGTTTTCAAGTTATGCTGGTTCAACTCCTCCTGGAGTAAAGCTTCCTAAAATAAAAATTTCAAAAAAATATTATACTAAGGTTGGGTTATCAGATAAAGTTAGTAATTTTTCTTTCTTAAAAGCTTTGTGCGAACAGAGGTTAAATTCTCTAGACCAATCTTTTTTTTCTGAATTACATTCTTATGACAATTATGTTTCAAGATTAAGTTATGAGTTAGATACTTTAGAAGAATTAGGTTTTGTTGATTACATTTTGTTAAATTGGGATATTATTAATTTTTGTCACGAAAATGATATCCCAGTTGGGCCAGGGAGAGGCTCTGCTGCAGGTTCTTTAGTTTTATTTCTAATTAATGTCACTAATGTAGACCCAGTAAAATATGATTTATTCTTCGAGCGTTTTGTTTCTAAAAGTAGAGCAAAAAAAACAGAATTAAATGGAGAAGTTTTTCTGGATGGAAGTCTACTGGCTGATATCGACAACGATATTGCTTATGAGCATCGTCAGAAAGTTTTATCTTATATAGACAAAAAAAACCCTAACAGAACTGCTAAAATCTTAACTCTTAACAGGCTTAGCAGTAAACTTTGCATTAAAGAATGTGGTAAAATTGTAAACGATTTATCAGAAAAAGAGGTAAACATTTTAAGCGACTATATACCAAAAAAATTCGGAAAAGTTCACTCTATTTCTCAGTCACTTAAAGAGAGCGAAAGATTTAGTTCTTGGGCTAAGTCTAATAAAAAATGCATAGGCATAGCTAAAAAAATAGAAGGCTTAAACAAGAACACAGGAGTCCATCCCTCAGGAATAGCTATATCTTATTATAAAATATCTGAGATATGTCCATTACAATCAACTAATGAAGGCGCTGTCATTACAGCTTATGATATGAATTGGGTGTCGGAGTTGATGGTTAAATTTGACATTCTAGGTTTAAGAACCTTGAGTGTAATCCATGATGTTTGCAAATCTTTATCTATAGATGTAAACTCTATCGACTTATCTGACGAATCAATCTATTCTCCCCTAAAAAATCAAATAAGATCTCCTCATGGGCTGTTTCAAATTGAAGCTGAAACCAACTATAGAGTTTGTCAGTCAATTAAGCCAGGTAACCTTGAGCAGGTTAGTGCTACAATAGCTCTAGCCAGACCAGGAGCATTGGAATTCTCTGATTCCTATGCGGATTTTGTAAAAACTGGTTGCTCTAATATCATTCACGACTTCTTTAAAGAGATTTTGTCCTACACAGGAGGAATACCCTTATATCAAGAGCAGTTAATGAAAATGGCTGTTGCTGTAGGTTTTTCTCTAGATGAGGCTGAGCAGCTCAGGAGAATTGTTGGCAAGAAAAAAACTGATCTTATGCCAGCTTGGAAACAGAAAATACAGCAAAAAATTGAGGAAAACAATCACCCAATTGAGGTGTCGGATATTTTATGGAAAGTTGCTGAGGATAGTGCAAATTATTCTTTTAACAAAAGCCATTCGATAGCCTATGCTATGCTTGCATCTTGGACGGTCTACCTAAAATTTAATTTCCCTCAGGATTTTTTCTTAAGCTTACTTAAAATGAGTAAATTTGAGCCTTGTCAGCAAGATGAAATTAACAAAATTTCTCAAGAGTTGAGCTTTTTTAATATAAAATTACTCCCCCCAGACCTAGAAAGGTCGCAGATGGATTTCAGCAAAGAAGGTGACAATTTACGCTTTGGGCTCAATAGTATAAAAGGGGTTAGTGAAAAATCTTTAGAATCCCTGAGTAAATTTAGAGATAATTTAGACCCAAATAAATTTAACATTTTTATTTCAGCTAAAAGTGCAGGGTTAAATATAGGAATACTTTCTTCTTTAATTCAAGCTGGTTGCCTACCCAATTATTCTTGTTCTCGCCCCCTCTTAGTTCTTGAAGCTCAATCTTTTAATTTACTAACAGATAGAGAAAAGAAGATGGTTGTAGAGCTTGCTGATAAATACGATAATAAATTATTGAACATTATAGCGGAAAGTGAAAAAGGTTTAATTTGTTCTGATGGGAAACTTTTCATGAAAGAGTCGAGGTTCAAGAATTTTAAAGCTAAATATTCAAAGTATAAAGAAATTTATCTACAAAACAGCAAGTACGAAAAGTTTGCGAATTGGTATTTTGAAACACAGCTTTTAGGCTATAGCTATAGTTGTGATTTAAAATCTGTATTCCAAGACACAGAAAACATTTACAATTCTTTAAATTTTTACAGTGAAGAAAGATGTCGTGGAAAATTCATAGGAGTTATAAAAGATTTCTATAAAGGTGTAAGTAGAAATGGTAATAAATATTTTAAAATGATAATCTCAGATGAATACGGATCATATTCAGCTATGTTTATGGATAATGCTAGAGGTAATAAATATTCAGAATACATAGATCAAGGTAAAGTTTTGCCAGTGAAAGATGATATAGTTTCATTCATTGGGTCAAAACACAATGATATTGTCTTTGTAGACTCTTTAATGTTGTTAAAAGAAAAAATATTTATGAAGTTAGGAGATTTGAAATAATGGAAATTTTACCAAACTTTACTCCAAGAGTTCAACAATCTATAAAAATAGCAAAAAGGCTTGCTGTTGATTTAGAACATGAATTCATTGAGCCCTTGCATTTATTGTATGGAGTTTCTAAAATTCAACATAGCATCTTTCAGTTAATGAATATATCAGGAGAACTTTCCTCCATCAATATAGATCAAATTCTAAACTTAAAGTCTGAAAGCAAATCTTTTTCTATAGATAAATTAACTTACTCCAAATCTTTTAAAAAAATTCTTAGAGAGTCTGTGGTGCTTGCAGAAGCTTACATCCATGATTATGTAGGAATTGAGCATGTTTTAGTTTGCTTATTTCGAGATCGAGATGTTTCAAACTTCTTGGATTCTTTCGGAATTAACTCCAAAGAACTTGCTAAAAATATTTTAGCAATATTAGAGGGTGAAGTTATTCATAAATATGATGATGTCAAAAAGTTTCTAAAAGCTAAAGAAGTGCATCTAAATCCCAAAAATGCTCCCATTCCCACAGAAACAAAAACTGTAAAAAACAATCCTGAATTTTTAATTAATTTTAATGATTTAGCGGCTTCAGGAGCTTTTGATAAAGTTGTTTGCAGATCAAGTGATATACAATCATTGACTGAAATTTTATCAAGAAGGCAAAAAAACAATCCTATTCTTTTAGGTGAGGCTGGTGTCGGCAAAACAGCTTTAATCGAAGCCTTGTCGCAACAAATTGTTCAAAAAAAAGTTCCCAATGACCTTAGTTCAAAAACTATTTTTTCTTTAAATTTGAACCATTTAATTTCAGGAACTAAGTATAGAGGACAATTCGAAGAACGTTTTAAAAAACTTTTGGATAAATATTTTGTAGGAACAAATAACATATTATTTATTGATGAAATACATACTCTTATTGGAGCAGGGGGTGCAGAAGGAGGTTTAGATGCTGCTAATATCCTAAAGCCTCTTCTTTCTAGGCGTGACATTTCTTGTATTGGAGCAACCACAATGTCTGAATTTAAAAAAAGCATTGAAAGAGATCCAGCGTTATCTAGAAGATTTCAACCTTTGTATGTAAATGAGCCTTCTCCTGAAGATTGTCTTAAAATTTTAGAATGCTTGACTCCTGAATACGAATCTTTTCATAAGGTTTTGTATAGGAAAAACTCTCTTAAAAAAGCTGTCGATTTAAGTATTCGTTTTTTAAATGATAGATTTTTGCCAGATAAAGCTATTGATTTAATAGATGAAGCTGGAGCTAAGGCTAAAGTTAAGTTTTATAGAAAACCAGAAAATCTCATTAATCTTGAATCTAAATTAGAAAATTTAATTGACGAAGATTTTCAAGAGTCTTGCTCTAAGAAAAAGGGTGTTATTGGAGAAAAAATAGATAATCTCTTCATTGAATATCAAAACCTTTTAGACTCTTGGCAGAAAGATATTGCTAAACAAAAAATTCACATTAACACTCAAGATATCGAACGTCTAGTCTCTGAAAAAACAGGCTTACCGATTAGCTCTGTTTCTTTATCTTTAGATGAAAAGGTTTTGAATTTAAAATCTAAACTCAAAAAAGAGATTGTAGGGCAGGATGAAGCTTTAGATTCTATTTATAGAGCATTAGTTAGATCTACCTGTGGGCTATCTAATCCAGCAAAACCTATAGGCTGTTTTTTATTAACGGGTAAAACTGGGACAGGAAAAACTTTAACTGCTAAAATCATTTCTAAAATCATTTATGGCGGTGAAAATAATTTAATCAGGTTGGACATGGGCGAATTTAGTGAGGCGGCCAGTGTTTCAAAAATCACTGGATCTTCTCCAGGCTATGTTGGTTACGATGAAGGTAGTAAATTTATCGATTCAGTTCGTCGGAATCCTTATAGTGTGATTTTGTTTGATGAAGTAGAAAAAGCTCACCCCGAAGTCTTTAAAAGTTTGCTATCTATTCTTGATGAGGGGAAAATATTTGATAATTTCGGAAGACAGGCTGATTTTTCTAATTGTTTAATTATTTTAACGAGTAATATAGGTAGTGAAATTATGAGTTCAAGTTCTGGATCTCATATTGGTTTTCAGAATCATGATGCTAAATTAGATATAGTACGAGATAAAGTTATTGATAAAGCTAAATCTTTCTTTTCTCCTGAGTTTATTAACAGATTAGATGAAATTATTTTCTTCTCAGATTTCTCAAATGAAGATTATAAAAGAATAATTAATCAGCATCTCACAAATTTGAATAAAAAAATGGCAAAAAATAACTTCAAAGTTAAAATTTTCCTTGAAAACTCTTTAGTTAATTTTTTTCTAGATGAGCTTTCTAACATTTCTCTTGGAGCTAGACCTATTGAAAGATTATTCCAATCTCATATAGAAACTCCTGTGGCTGAATCAATACTAGCAAAAAAAATAAAATCGAAATCAAATATACATTTTAGATATGAAAATGGGGAAGTAAAATTCTCTTCATAAAAAAAATGCTAAGGCTATACTTATACTTAGTAATATTATTAACTGTTGAATTGTAACATGATGAATCATTACTTATTTATACACATAAAATTTCAATATTTAAGTGTAATAAATAATTAACTTGTGGTATAATACTGCAACAACTTGTTCTTTAAAATTTTATGGGCGTGTACTGGATTCGATTTAAATTGAATTAGTATACTGCAAGTAGGAGTTGCATCTGGCTCCTTAAAAAGGTGCAAATGTTTACATGGCAACAAGTCACGTATCAAAGCTTACTCGCCAAACAGCGAGTCGCTTGCTTTAGCAGCCTAGTATCTGCTACCTCGCAACTTTTGACGCAGATAGAAAGATTGCGGGGTCACCAATCTGCAAAACAGAAAAAGTTTTCTTGTATCACAAACTGTAAATAATTGAAACAAGAAGTTGGATGTTAATATCATAACTATAAAAAAAATTAACTAAACTTGTAGATGTATATCTTTGAAGATTTAAAGACGGGAGTTCGACTCTCCCCACGTCCACCAATTTATTATGAAAAATAACGAAATACACAGAAGAGAATTTATTGCTAGAGCTGCCAAGTCTTATTTAGGAGTTGGGTTAATGCCATTGGTTGGGTCTTATATTCACGACAATTCCTATGCCTTAACCCCAGGCTCTCGCCCCGCAAAAGCACGTCATGTCATCTATTTAAACATGGCTGGAGCAATGTCGCACCTTGATACTTTCGACCCAAAACCTCAAAGTCCTGATGTTCAAGGCCCAGTTCAATCTATTAAAACAACTGTTGATGATGTTTTTCTCTCAGAGAATTTACCTACGGTTGCGAAGCATATGCATAATGCGGCTATTGTTCGCTCTGTAACTAGCAATCAAGGAGCTCATGAACAAGCTAGTTATTTAATGCATACGAGCTATCAAAAACGTGGAACAATTGTACATCCTACTTTCGGAAGTTGGGTCTCCAAGCTTTCTGGTTCAATAAATAGAACTATCCCTACTAATGTAAAGATCGGTGGAGGCGGAGGAGGAGCTGGCTTTTTAGAATCTCGTTACGGAGCTTTGCCTATAAGAAACCCTAAGGCAGGGTTAGCTAACAGCTCAATGGCTGATTATTTGGATGCCTCACGATTTAACGATAGAATAAAAACGGCTGAACAATTAAATGCTGTATTTAGCGAAAGATACAATCAAAAAAAAATTCGTGCATATACCGATTTATATAAAGATGCCGTAAAACTCATGCGGAGTGATGACTTAAAAGCTTTTGATATTTCTGCTGAACCAGAAGTTATGGTTGAACTGTATGGTGAAAGCAATTTCGGGCAAGGGTGTTTATTAGCCAGAAGGTTGATCGAAAATAAAGTGCGTTACGTTGAAGTTACCCGTGGAGGTTGGGACACTCATGATAATAACTTTGAACGTGTTGCTGCAAATTGTGTTGATATTGATAAGGCGTTAGGGGCTCTACTTTTTGACCTTGAAGTTCGAGGTTTATTGAATGACACATTAGTCGTTTTAACATCTGAGTTTGGTCGTACTCCAAAAATTAACCCAAGGGATGGTAGAGATCACTGGCCTAAAGCTTTTTCAGCTTTTTTTGCTGGAGGAGCTATAAAAGGTGGGACAATTTATGGTCAGAGCGATGAAAAAGGCATGGAAGTTGATGTGAATCCAGTTAAACCCGAAGACTTAAATGCGACAATTGCGTATGCTTTAGGTCTTTCCATAAATGACATTCATTATTCTCCATCTGGAAGACCTTTCCAGATTGCTCATAAAGGAGAGCCTATTTTAGAAATTTTGTCCTAGGCTTAATCTTATCTTTTAAATACTCAAGAGCTTCTTCTCTGCCTTTCCACCCTCCTATCACAACTTTTTGATTATCTAGGTTTTTATAATTTGCGAAAAAGTCTTTAGTCTTATCTAAAAATTTTTCGTAAACATCTGTTATATCATTAATGCTTTTATCTTTGCTTGTTGTTGTTAATATTTTATTATCAATAAATCCGCAATCCATCATTTTTAGTATTCCTAAAGGTTTTAGTTTAACCAAAGTTCCAGCCTCAATATGTGGATCACTATCAATCATTACTATATCCACAGGATCCCCATCTTCAGCCAGCGTTGAAGGTATAAATCCATAATTCCCAGGATATATCATTGAGTTGCTCAACTCTCTATCAAACTCAATCATGTTAAAGTCTTCATTTAGTTCACACTTTACATTTGATTCTTTTGGTATTTCAATGATTCCGTAAAATACATTTGGAAATTGTTCTGATTGAATATTTAATTTCATTTTTTAGTGATTCCTTGATCTCTAATCAGATTTATGCCAATAGCTCTTTTGCCAGGTTTATCTGGATCCATATCATTAATCAAATATCTAGGTCCTCTCTCTATCTCCATAATTAATTTACTATAGGGAATTTCATTTTCTTGTAATTCTTTTTCTGTGTGAGCTCTTAAATACTCTGGTCTAGCCGTTGTAAGAATTATCATATGCCCTTCTTCTTGAGCTTTGATTAAATATTCTTTTGTAGACTCTATTACTTCAGCCTTAGATGTTTGATATTTTTCGAATTTTCTGTATTTGAATATTGTACCATCTATATCACAGAAAAAAGTTTTATACTTTTTCATTATTCAGGTCGCTTCCCTGTGGGTTTACCGTCTTGACCAATTTCCCCAGCTCTTATCCTTGTCGCTGATATAGCTTGCATTTCTTTACTTAATTCCAGCTGTTCGATATTATATCCAACTCCCCTACCATAAAATACATCAGTGATATTTGGAAGCTCGACAACTTTAATTTTATCTCCAAATTCTATACAGGCAGACATTATTTCTGCTTTAACTTCTTCAAAATTATAAGGATTTTTTTCGTCTATGCCTCCTACATCTCTTAAAGCAATGCAGCATTGACCTGTACGGTCAATAGCTTCTTTCACTAGAGTTTTATGCCCTAAATGAAAAGGTTGATATCTTCCAATTAACAATGCTGTAGGAGCTTGATCGTTCCATTTTTCTGTTTCCTTTAATTTATTTAAAACTTGAGTAGTCCATTCTTCAGGAGTTCCGTCAATCAACCTGATGTCATAATTCATAGGTTTTTCAAACATTTTATTTGTGTCTTCATATCTTCCCTCTTGAATTCTATCAACCCATATAGTGAAATCTGCATTAAAGGCTTTGCGTGCTTCCTGCACAGGACATACGAAGTCTGCTACTACGTATCCTCCACCTATTTTAGCCCAGTCACACAATTTCCCCATCCTCTCAGCGTGCTTAATTCTATCATCGTAATTAAACCCTAACTCGGAATATATATCCTGTCTCACAGCATCAGCATTAAACCATGCTGCTCCTAATTTACTTACTAGCATTTCTGCTAATGTTGTTTTACCTGATCCAGGTAATCCCATTATTAATATTTTTCTTTTTGTTTTCATTGTTTAAGTGTACTACATTATAGTAATATAATCACGAAACTTTTACACGTCATGAATCATAAAACTTCAAAAAAAGAAACTTCATACGAAAAAAAACAATATAAAACCACTGAAGCTCAACGAAAAGCTCAAAAAAAGTATGATGAATCTGATATTTCTCGTCGTAGAGCTCAAAAAAGAGATTACATGCGAAGAAAAAGGTTAGAGAATCCAAATTATTGTAAATGGAAATAGCTTGACTTTTACATTATCCTATGGTACACTGCTTTTATTATGAAAAAAGCAGGAAGACCAAAACGTAGTTCTCAATATAAATTTAGAAGAAAGTCTTTTCCGTTTCACCAATATTGGTTAATGTACTTTACGCATCAATACCAAGATGCTTCAGAAAAAGACTTTATGTGTTTCATAAAAGCTAAATCGTATTTTTTAGCTAAAAGCATTCTCGTTTTAAAATCTAAAGAGGATTATGAAGGGGTAAAAGTTAAAGCTATCTTGGGTTACATGCTCCATAAAGATTATAAAAACACAAGTAATCAAAAAAAATTATCTATAGAAGATTGGAGCGACATAAAAGCTTCTTCTTTTCCCAATATAAATAATTTTTTATTTAAAAAAGAAATCCCAAGACCAGAAGGTTATACAAATAGATTTAATAAATCAACAGCAAAAGATTGCAAAAATATAGGCTTTAAGAAAGGTTCTGAAAATTGGTCTGCGAAACATCGTAAAAACACCAGCAGACATGTCTCCAAAAGAAAAGGTTTAATTTGGAATGGTGGTGGCTGGGTTCCTTGGGACAAAGAAGAAAGAAAGAAAACTAAAAACCAACTTATTAATGCATTAGTTCTTAATGGCGACAACAGAAAAAAAGCTGCTGAATATTTAAAAATAGGGAGATCTACTTTTTATAAATTAATGCTCAGGTGCGAAGATAAAGCTTGGTGGGATAAACATCACCCAATTGTAAGAGTTCCCCCTCCTAGAGTTTCAAGTGAACAACGTTCTGCAACTCAAAAAAGAGTCATGGCTAAAAGAAGGGCTGATGGAAAACCTTTTTTTGATAAAAGTTCAGAGGCTGAGTCTAAAAGAATAGCTAGTCTTCAAAAATCTTTAGCTTTAAAGCGATATAATTTTACAAAATCTTTAATACCCAAAATTAAAAAAGCTCTTTCAGAAAATAATAATATTAGATCTTTAGCTGCAAAAAGTTTAGATCTCAAAGAAGGAACTTTTAAAGCTTGGATGCAACGCACTTCGCATTGGGTAGATTGGAAGAACGAATATCCGAGTTCGTATAACCAAAAAGGGAGCAATGTAACATGGAAGAGCTTCAAGTAATAAACCAAAAAAATTCAGATCTTTACGATCAATATCTTTGCGAATTTCAAGAAGATATAAAAAGAATTGTAGGAAAATTTAAAAAAAGTTTTCATGCGTTAACGGACGAAGAAGTTTATAGTGAGTGCAACATGCATTTATTAAAAAGTAAAGACAAAATCCTAAAGACTTTCTCTGAAGGTCAGGAATTCAATCAGGCAGAATTTAAAAAAATAGCTTACCACTTTGCAAAAAATGAAGTGGTCTGGTCTCATTATCGTTTTCAAAACAAGTCTTATAATCGCAGGAAGCTAGATGGAATTATTGAAACGGATGACGGCCCAAAAAGTCTTTTTGAAGCGACCATTGAAACCGCTGGTATGGAAAATGAAGACTTAGATAATGATTTTATCTATTTTACAGCTAATTCTAAAAAGTTTTTTCATGTTTTAAACACCTATTCTTATCTCCTAACAGAGCAAGAGGGTTTAATTATTTCTTATATTCGCAAAGGTTTTAATCAGGATCAAATTGCTGAAAAGCTTGAAGTAACTCATCAAGCGATATCTTTTAGCTTTAAAAATATTCAAGCTAAACTTAGGAGTTATTTTAATTTTGATGAAGTTATGAATGGGGGCTCTGTAGAATCAATTCAAAAAGGGGTTAAAGCTCTCAATAATTTTTTTAATAACTCTAATAAAGAATTACTAATTACAGCAGAGGATAAGAAAAAAATAAAAAAATATATTTTATCTAGTCCCAATCAATACACAGCAGAACAAATTAATAAAGAATTATTTAATTCAAAATATTCAACAAAAAAAATTTGGGGAGCTATAAAAAGTTTAAAATTAACCAAACAAACTGTAAGCAGGAATAGACCTTTTACGGACGAAGAGAGAAGCTTAATGTTAAAATATTTTAAAGAAGGAAAAACAATTGATGAAGTTTCAAAGCTTGTTGGTGTAAAATTCACTTCTGCTCGAAGAATTAGAGAAGAGTTAGTTCGAAAAGGATTGCTTGAAAAGCTAAACAAAATAAATAAACCAATCGAGTAGCCAAGAAAAAAAATATTCAGCAGCAATAAAACTAGTGGACTATAATGTATTATGAAAAATCTTTTATATAAAACTCGAACATATTTAGTTGGTCATATGCAATATCTCAGCGGCAGGGATTGGAGAAAAGAAGTTACTGATAAACTTACTCCTCTTGAGATTACTTGCTTTAATCCTTATGAAAAGCCATTCATAAAAGATGTTGAAGAAGATGAAGCGTCTCGACAAGAAATGGAAACTTGGATGAAGACCAAACAGTATGATCGGGTCACCGAAAAAATGAAAACTGTTCGAGCTTATGACCTAAATTTAGTTGATCGTAGTGATTTTATCATCGCTCACTTGGTTCCAGATGTTGCAAGCTGGGGTAGTGCAGAAGAAATTGTTACCGCTGTGAGAGAAAAGAAACCTGTATTTATCAGCATGGAAGGGGGCAAGGCTAAAACTCCTTTATGGATGCTAGGAATGTTACCTCATAAATATATTTACAATAGTCTTGACGAAGTTATAGAAATGTTGTATGCTATAGATAATGGCAGTAAACCAATTGATTCAGATCGCTGGAGATTATTAAGAAAGGATTATAGATAATGGAGATTTTACAATTTTTATTTTTTGCAACAGCTTGCTATTCTTTTTATTACATATATATGTCATGATTATTATAGACAATGTACTAAATTATAATTTCCGTTTTGGTTTTGGTCAGACTCAAGATTTCATAATAAATTCCTTAGAAAAAGAATTTAAACGAGTGCATGGAGATTTACTATTCAATCAATGTTCTTTAATTATTTTAATCGAGAATGAAAATTTCTATCACGTTATCAGAAACAAGCATAAACTCAGAGTTAGCGGAGAGCTAGTCTCTAACCTCTGCAATGATTTAAAATCTCATTTATGAAATATTTGAAATACTCAGATGTAGCTTTAGTGCCTCAATATAATGAAGTTCATAGTAGAATAGATTGTGATACATCTGTTGAATTTCTAGGGCAAAAATTTATTTTACCTATTATCCCTGCCAACATGAAGTCTGTTGTCAATATCGATATAGCAAAGTGGATGAGTGAAAATCTTTATTTTTATATCATGCATAGATTTGATCGTGATCTAACTGAAGATATTGCTAATGCTCAAGATTGGAAATTTATTTCATTTAGCGTAGGAGCAAAAATTAAAGACAAAATTGCAATTCAAGAAATTGGCAAGAGAGGTCATCGAGTTGATTGCTTAACAATTGATATTGCTCACGGTCATTGTAAGCGAATGAAGGTAATGATTGAGTGGATTAAAAAACACCTACCTGAAACAAAAATTATCGCTGGTAATGTTGCAGTACCTGAAGCCGTCATTGATCTTTCAGCTTGGGGAGCTGATGCTGTAAAAGTTGGCATAGGCCAAGGATCTCCATGCACAACAAAGGATAAAACAGGCTTTACAATGCCCATGTTTTCCTGTGTTAAAAAATGCTCCAACACTAGCTTCAGTAAAGAAAATGGTTTTATGATTTCAAATGCGTCTGCTTCTGAAGACTTTGACATACCTCAAAAAGTTCCAATCATTGCGGATGGCGGAATTAAGCATAATGGAGACATTGCTAAAGCTTTAGTTGCTGGAGCTAAAATGGTTATGGCTGGAGGCTTATTCGCATCTTGTATAGATAGTCCTGCAAGCTTCACTACCATTAATAACGCTCCTTATAAAGCTTATTTTGGTTCTGCCAGTTTTCAAAACAAAGGTCACAACAACAACATTGAAGGAAAACTTACGAACATTCCTTCCAATGAAATGAGCTATGAAGAAAAATTAAAAGAAATAATGCAAGACTTGCAAAGCTCAATAAGTTATTCAGGTGGAAATAATTTAACTTCTCTTTATAATACAGATTATATTGAAGTATGAATAAATCAAAACTTAAGCAGATAAAAGATATTATGGGTTATGAAGGTTTACCAGAACAAAAACGTTTATTAAGGAGATTTAAAAAATCTTACTCACAACTCAATACCAATGATAAAATAAAAATCATTGAAGAATTAAAATTAAAATTTAGTAGAAAATAATTTATATATAATTAATATAATTATATCCTTTAACAAAAACATTAAAAAATAAATAAAAATGGATACAGAAAAAAACGCTCAAGCAAATGACTGGAAACAAAGAGAGGTAGGAGCTCTATGGAAAAAGTCTGGAAAAACTCAGAATTATTTTTCTGGCAGAATTAATCTTGAAAACTATAAAGATCAAGGTTTGGTAAATATTGTTGGCTTTTCTAATAAAGCTAAACAAGATAATCCCAGTGCTCCAGATGTTATTTTGTATTATTCAGCCCCCTCCACAAATTCAGCTTTTGATTTAAATTCTGAATCAACTAAAGAAGAAGAGTCTGGTCAGTCAATTAGTGAGAAAGTCGAAACAAAAATCAGTTCACCCACTTCCTCCAAAAAAGATACTGAAAAAGAAGCGTCTAAGGATGTCGAGTTTGAAGACGAAACACCATTTTGAGTTAAATAAAATTATTTAAACGAAACTTAATAGAGAATGCAATCAACTTCACGAGATACATTTTATGTTGTAACTCGAAATGGTCGAAGAATTGAGTCTAAAAATTATTTAGATTTTGATCAAGCTAAATCTAGAGCAGAAAAACTGATCTCTATGGTTCAATCTTGGGACGCCAATTCGATTAATAAAGTTACCATCGTAAAAACATCAAAACCTTTTAATATTCGTTAAATTTTGAGTAAAAGCAATTCATTTTGGGGGGCAAATTTTGTTGAACTTGCTCAAAAAAAAGGCTTTTTAGTTAAAAAAGCTACATCTCATGAATTTTCTCGTTTTATTAATTTTATATTGGTGGGGAAATCTGCAGATGGTAAACCACAATCTGTCTCAGTTTCTTTAAAGCCTTCTTTAAATAAAAAGGGTAATCTATGGGCTTGGATTGAAATTAAAAACAAAAAAGGTAAGCCAGGATGGCTTTATGGTGATGCACATTTTATAGTTTTTGAATTTTCAGACTCTTTTTTTTTAATAAAAAGAAAAGATTTATTAGAGTACATAAATGTAAATGTGGATTTTAACTCTCCAATCGTTCAACACTCTTGGGCAGCAAAGTATAAACTTTTCCAAAGACCTTCTCATTTGGATCAAATTACTAAAATTAACCTTTCTAAGCTAAATCCAGATACTGTAGAATTCTCTATATGGAAAAAATGACATTATGAATAAAATAAATTTTGCTTTAGTTACTAGTAATTCACTTATGGATAAAGTTCCCTCTTGGGAATCCTATCAATCAATGGAAGAAGAGCAGTTTTTAGATTTAATCAATTATTCTAAAGAGTTGGTTGATTCAGATTCAGAACATAAGATTACTTTTCTTGTTGTGGCTCAAGGTTTAGATGAGACAGAAGAGCAAGAATCTAAAGAAAAATTAAAACAAGAAGAGCTTGCAGCTCAAGATCTTGAGTATCAAAAATCTTTAAGATCTAAGTCTAAATCAATTATAAATTCAATTTATGGAATTTAATGCTTGACTAACTCAAAGTCTCGCCTTATTATAATATAAATTATTATTTTAATAACATGGATAGTCACTCACAAAAAGAAATTAACAAAGCTATAGATGGTTTTAAAAAACATCAAAATGGACAAAGTTGTAAAACAGATTCTATTTTTAACAGCTCTAGCAACAATGGTAAAGGAGATTCCCCCAGAAATATTAGCGACAAATTCAAAAAAAATTATGATACAATTTTTCCCAATGCCTACAAACCTTCTTGGCAAAAACCTTTAAATGAAAACCGTTAATACAATCTCAAACTATGATGTCTATTTTCGACATCCAAAAAGAAAAACTTTAGTTAATTTAAAGAACACTCTAAACGATTTTAATTGTTGTGATTTTTCTATAGATTTTTCTAAAATCTCTTTCATGAAGGATTATAAAATTTTTAGTCTTCCAATTTCCTTTTCTTGTGAAGAGGCTATTAATTTTCATTTCTTGGAGTATTTAAATTCAAAAATAGAAGGTATTCCAAGCTTAGAAATCTCTGGTTCTTTCATAGATTCTCATGGTAAAGGATTTTTTTCTTGCCCTTTCAGTAAAAACTATCATAAAATATACAAATCATGATTATACTAAACTTCACTCTTAATAAATTCTTACCTTTCTTACTTATTGGTTTCTTATCTTTTTACTCTTTAGGTTTTTTTAGATTTGAGCCTTATGTAATTCTTGGTCTTGCAATTTTTATTGGTCGTTTTAATTTTAATGCTGGTTATGCAGTAGCATACTGTGAAAAGAATAACATTGACTTAAAAAATGTTGAGTAAGTTGAAAACCAAAATTTTGGGTTTTTTATCTCCACAGTATTATATTGTTTATAAAAATAAAAGCGGGGAAGTAAAAACTTATAGAATTGGAAACATTAATCTTTATAAATCGTTTGGGAACAAATCTTATGATAGAAACAATATTGGTTTTAAAGCTTATTGTTATGGAAGAAATCAGGTTAGATCTTTTCGTCACGATAGAATTGTTTCAATAACAAAAAGGTAACCAAGTTTAATAATAAATTTTGAATTTTAATTTAGAATATTATATTTTTTTGTGTATTATAATTACACTGTTAAGTTTTTTTTTATACAAAACAAAAAAAGAAAAAAGAAAATCTAATTTTAAGTATGAATCTAATTCTAGCGCTAACGCCGATCTCGTATTTCAAGAAAATACATTCCTAAGAGATCAATTAACCCAACTTCAAAAAGCTTTTCATTCTGAGCAAGATCTCATTAAAATCCAACGAGCAGAATTAATTTTAAAAGAAAAAAAATTAACTGAGATTAATCTTGATTTAGAAAAGCGTTTAATGGAAGAAACAGAAAATCGCCGAAAAATAGTTAGCCAAAAAAAAAGCAGTGAAGTTAGGCTTGGCAATATCGCCGAAACACTTGCTCCTTTCTTAGATCAATTCGAATTTGATCCCGAAAATTGTATTTTTTTAGGCAGACCTATAGACTATATATCTTTTGGGGAAGAAGAGATAACTCTTGTTGAAGTAAAAA
>Ga0129348_1000294_pt1 | contig 17862 bp, 14 predicted proteins | sample CPBDNA_4_FD_94424 | JGI IMG/M metagenome (GOLD analysis project Ga0129348, IMG submission 94424) | Freshwater to marine salinity gradient microbial communities from Chesapeake Bay, USA - CPBay_Sum_27_0.8_DNA | ecosystem: Environmental > Aquatic > Marine > Coastal | place: USA: Chesapeake Bay...
AAGGTCAATAGATGAGTTCGAATATCACATCAATCTCGCGAGGTGGATGGGCTACGGTAAAAACTGGCAAGACTTCAAATGTAACGTCCACATCTCAGGACGCAAAGGTCCAGCCGGTATCATCGACGTCCTTCCAAGACTGTCTCCAGAAGCACGAAACTGTATTACTATCGAAAATGACGAAAACAAGTGGGGTCTCGAAGCAAGCCTAGAACTAGCAGATCATTGTGCATTGGTATTAGACATACATCATCACTGGGTAAATACAGGGGAGTATATAGAAGCAAATGACGATAGGATCAAGCGTATTATTGATAGCTGGCGTGGTGTTCGTCCTGCTATGCATTACAGCCTTTGCCGTCCGGAGTATCTCGAAGGACATAGATCAAATGTTAGACCAGATATGGAAAGACTTTTAGAAGCAGGCTACAAAAAACAAAAACTTAGAGCACATTCAGACTACTGCTGGAATGATGCGTGTAACGACTGGGCATTGTCCCATTGGGAATGGGCTGACATCATGGTAGAAGCTAAGATGAAGAACTTGGCAAGTGATCAATTATTACAAAGGTATTACATAAGTAAAGATCCGTTTATAGGTATACCTAACGCAGCATAATGTTTGTAAATGACGAAAAAGGTATAATCATATCAGTGCCAATGAAATGTGGCACTGAAACTTTTGCAACAGCTTTACCAAAAGACTGGATAGATATTTACGCAAACCCAAAATTTGATGAGATACCTTTATCAGCATTAGAAAAAACTCTAAAAGTATGTGAACTTACAAATAGAAATCTAAACGATTATACGCATTATGTAATTGTAAGACATCCTGTAAAATGGCTTGTAAGTGGATTTAGGTTCTTACAAAGTCTACAAAAGAATCCAAAACATTTTAAGTATCATACTAATTTTGAAAAGCATCTACATGATGTATATTTAGAAAGAACACAAAATTATCAAGCATTTGATGGTTTCTGGAGCGATCATTGCAGTGTTATGCCAGATCAATATTGTGACGAAAATGCTATACCTATAAAGTTAGAAAATATTGATGAATTTTTTAAAACTTTTGATATATACAACATTCCATTATTAAACAAAACTAGTTCTCGGATACCATATCCTCGTTTAAATACTCTATCAAAAGATTTATTATATAAAATATCTGCTGATTATTGTAAAAGGTTTCATTATGTTATGGATATATAATTCAGATAATAAAGTGATAATTTGTGCACCTTGTAAAACAGCAAGCACAAGTTTAGAACACAGCTATCGTAAAGGAACTAACGGTGCTCTGGGATTGTATAGCAGAGAGGATTTGAAATTTATCAATGATCGCATATCTCGCTTTGATAAATGCATACTATTAAGTAGAAATCCATATGATTGGTATATCAGTGGATATAGATGGATGAAGGCTGGAAAATTACCAGGAGGTTTTGATTATCCTAAATCGGTCAGCGTGTTAGAACATGTAAATTATGTTAAAGCATGGACATGGCATTTTCGTAACAAATACGTTCAAACATTTAATTTTGATGTTTCTATGATGTATGCCCAAAACAAAACAGGCTATACTGATTCACAGTGGAAATCACACTGTGTTTTTAGTCCACATTTTACCTACAACTATATCATTCCTCTTAGTTTAAGAGCCAAATGTTATATAGTAGATATAGAAAATCAACAACAGCATGAAAAGGCAATTAAAACAGTTGATGAAAGTTTAGAACTATTTAATTTAAATAAAAATAATGATATTACACAAGACGACATAAAATCAGAAATTACGCCTGAAGTAATTTCTGCTATTGATGATATTATTTCATATGTCAAGGTGGAAAGGGAGGTAAATACCTTATGAACTACTTGGAAAAAATGTATGGATCTAAAACACCACAAGGTGTTATAAAAGATAAAAACCCTAACAGAGTTTTAGGAGGTCTGAGAGGACAAGGATCTGATCATTACAGCATGTTGGGAGAGGATGGAATGGAACGTGAAGTTCCTACTAGAGCCTACGTGCAAGGATTAGAAGAAAAATTACGTGCTCAAGATCTGCGTATTGAAATGCTTGAGAAGAAGGTAAGGAAACTATCATGAAAAAATGGATCACAAAAAGACTAGATGAACGCACATCCTGGGATGGAGCAGCATTGATAGCAGTTGGACTAGTTGTTTTGATTGCTGGCCCGTTTGCAAAACTTGCTGCATATGCAGCTATTGCTTATGGCGCATGGACAATTTGGAAAGCTGAATGATTTTTTATAATGAGGCTAGAAATCTAGCCTTTTTGACTATTGCAAAAAATTGCAGCGAAAGCATAATGCTTGGACTAAACAAACAGTTTGTGCTTAACGATAAAATAGGACTACCTCAGAATACAGACGCAATTGTTATATTTAGAGATCCTGTGAACAGATGGATTAGCGGCACAGTTGAATATTTTGCTTATCCTGAAGGTCCGCCATGGAAGCCTATGAGTGATAAAGGTATTAAATTAAATTTACAAAAATGGTTAACAAATAAACCGCAACCTTGGGACTTTCATACTTCATTACAATCATCATTTTACAATTACCATGGGTTGAATATCAAACCATATTGGTATCACAAAAATGTGTTAGAAGAAATCAATCAAGATTATAACTGCTTTGATAGAATTTTGCAAACTCATCAAGAACCATTTAGGAAAAAATACAAAAAAATGATACTTGATTTTATTGAAAAAGACAAATACAAAGTTATGGCTCATCTAACCGAGTTATATCAACTTGATTTTGATTTTTTCCGAACGCTAAAATTTGTTAATGGGTAAATCACTGCTGGCTTTTAGTTGCCAAACCATACGTTTATCTACTCCCTTTTGTTGTGCAAATCGTTTTGCATCACAGTTTTCACAAACGTGAAAATAGTTATTACTCAAACGTTTTGGGTCCATACTACCTCTTTCACGTGAAAATTCCTTATCACATGAATCACAACGTAAAACTACCATTGTTTTTTTGCGATTATAGGTATGTTGATTACCAAGTTTACTACGGCGCATATGCCAAGTATCTATCAAATATTCTTTTATATACATAACTATATTTACATTAAGATTATAAAAACTAGCCATAAATATTAGAAAGGATCACTATGAGCATACTAACTTTAACACCAGCAGCAGAGAAACAGATAGACCTTTTGAGCAAGGAGAACAATTGCTACGGCATTACTCTTAACATCAAAGGCGGTGGTTGTGCAGGTTTTGAGTATGATTGGGGCACTATTGCAAGCCCAGTAGATTTAGAAGAAGGTGATGAAGTAGTAAAAACAGCCAACGGCAGTGCTTTTGTAGTAGGTTCACATAGTTTGATGTTCTTAATTGGGACCGAAGTAGATTATGTTAGAAGTTTGGTTGGAGCAAACTTTGAAATACGCAATCCAAATGCACAAAGTTCGTGTGGTTGTGGAGTGAGTGTAAATTTTGATATGGATAGATTAGATATACCACAATGGTAAAGGAATAAAAAATGGCTAAACAAGAAGTAGATATTGGTGTAGAGGGTAATGACGGCACAGGCGATAGTATCCGTGAATCCTTCAAAAAGGTAAACGAAAACTTTACAGAACTCTATGCTGTTTTTGGATTAGGTGGACAAATTAGTTTCACCACACTTAATGATACACCAAATAGCACAGTTGGAAACGAAGGTAAAGTTTTATTAGTCAATCAAGCTGGAACTGGTATTGATTTTTACGACCTAGTTTCTGATGCTAACAATGCTAATCCTAATGATCCTGATAATACAATTGCATTCACTGTTGAAGGCAATCAACTCAAATTACGTGTTATAAACGTAAACATCGAAACTGACAATAGTCCTACTATTTCATCTCCATTGAAAATGGGTGCAGCTATTGCTTACAGTGATACTACACATCCACTAATACTAGGAGATGCTACTCGCCAGCAACTTGTTGACAGCTGGAATGCCGTGCATGATCCAGATGTTGACATTGATCATGTTGTTCCAAGTGTTGGGTTGGCTGACAGAAAATATGTTCCACGCAATCATTTTGGAGTTGGCCCTACAGTAGCAGATGAGCCAGTTGATGCAGCAGATTATACCAAAACTATTGCAAGCTATACTAATGGAGCAGCTAATATTGTGTCCCATGGATGGACTGAAGCAGTAACAGGTAGTCCATGGTTATATAATTCAGATGGAACTGATGCAACCAATCTTACAAGTGGTGATACTTATTATTTGCGTAGATCTACTTCTAATCAAGTTACTATTCACCCAACTGCTAACGATGCATTAAACAACACAAACCAGATTATTGCTACCGGCGGAACAGGCTCGCAAACATTCAAGGATGCAAACTGGGACGATAGTGATGGTGCTTTGTCAGGATTTTGGAAAGGCAATGCAATACTTCCAAGAAAAAGTATAGTCCGTAGAGAAGGCGATACCATGACTGGTGCACTTACATTGCACGATCATCCCTCGCCGTTCCAAGGTGCAGGAACTCCAACTTCAGAAGACGATCTACAAGCAGCAACAAAATATTATGTTGATGCCCAACAATATAGTTTAAGCGAAAACATATATGTAAACATTTCAGGCGATGATACACAATCACAAACACCTCCCGGTAGAGCAGGACGTAGTGAAAAATATGCCTATAGAACTATTGCAGCAGCATGTGCAAGAGCAGCAAGACTACAAGAAGCTGCAATGCCTGATGTTGGACCTTATGTTCAGACTCTACAATTTACAGACGGCACAGGAACAAATCCAGGATATGTAACAAATTATGTAAACACTGGATATACAGCTTCTGCCGCAGATGCTGCTACTGTAGCAGCCGCATTCACTGCTAATTTACAAAGTGTAATCGATCAAACTGTTGCTCATATAGAATCAACATTTCCTAATTTTGTTTACGATGAATCTATTTGTAGACGAGATTTAGCCCTGATACACGAAAGTATCAGACTTGATATTCTTGCAAGCACTAGTAGTATCAAACATAATTACCTAAGTGTTTACGCTGGACTTAGATATTTCTCTAACGCAAGTGGCGAAATTGCAATTGATACCGGTGGCGGCGGACAATACACAGAAACTGTCAGCGCACTTCAATTTGCAAAAGTAACCATGCTTGCAGCAGTAAACACAGCTCTAGGTGGCAGTGCTACAGGAAACGTTTGGTATCTAACCGCAGCAGCTAGATTTGATGATGTTTTAGACACAATTAACACTGCAACAGCAGACCCTGCATTTGTTGAAGCAAGCAACAACTACAAATTATATGTGTATAGCGGAAATAATAAATTCCTAACACAAGCAGGAGATCCAGCTGAAGATGAACCAAATACAGATATTTTTCCTGGCAAAATTGTTAGAGGTAAACGTTCTGGTGCAGTAGGATTTATAGAAGATTATACTCGTGGTATCGACGACAGTGCAAATGGCTTTCCAACACACGACACAATTTCATTAAAGTTGTTATTGCCTATTGAGTTCGATGACGAAGAAGAAATTGAATATGGTGCGTTTGTTAAGAAACAGCAAATTAGTATTAGAATCGAAACTGGAGTATACGAAGAACAACTTCCAATTAGATTACCACCTAACGTAAGTATCAAAGGTGATGAATTTAGACGTGTAATTATTCGACCAGCAGCAGGCATGAGTTTGTCATCAGCAGCAAATACATATTTCTATAGAGATGCTACCATTGACGGAAACACAACTGCAACAGCAGGTGAAGCATATGTAAATGATTTAACTGGCGATACCGATGGCTATTTTGGTAGGCATTATCTAACCGATCCTACTAGCGAAATGAATATCAGTAGCTTTGGTGCTACAAATCCAGGTAAGTTTAGCGAAGCTGCTGACTTGATTAGTTTAAACAGACAATTTATTATTGATAGAACCATTAGTTTTATCAATAATGCATATCCTGCTTTGGTTTATAATGAAACAAAATGTCGTAGAGACACTGGATATATTGTTGACGGTATTGAATCTGATTTAAGAACTGGCGGAAGAATACAAAGTGGTATAAACCAAAAAGCCTATGCTGCAAATGTTGTTCCCGGACAGGAGACTGAAACAGAAGCAGCAATCAACAATATTGCTACTATTATTACCAGTGTGTTGGCACAAACAGCTTACGGCGGTGCGGGCGGCGACACAGGCAGAGTATCTAATAGTAATTTAGTAGCAGAAACCAATGCAAATACAAACGCAAGCGCACTTGTTAGTTTTGTTGCATATGCATTTGATGCAAGTTATAATCCACCATTAGATAATAACCAAATGGACATGTTCCTTTGTAGCGATAACACCATTATTAGAAATGTCACAGCACAAAGACAAGGCGGTTTTATGATGGTGCTTGACCCTGAAGGTGCTATCTTTACACGATCTCCTTACGCACAAACCTGCTCTAGCTTTGCAAAAAGCGGTGTTACTCAAAAAATATTTGCAGGCGGCATGTTTATAGATGGCTATTGCTATAATGTTCCTATGACTGTTATACAGGGCGGCAACAGCGATCCATTCAGAATTCAAGTAGAAGCTCCTACTACAAGCATCCTTGGATTTAGAAAGCCAACAGTGCCGTGTAGTTTCTTTGAATTTGGTAGACGCTATCAAGTTAATGCTATTGTTGATTATGTGCCCGATAACGGTGCAGGCAAGGCAACAGCTACACTAGTGCTTGATGCAGGAGCAAATGGCGGTAATGGACTAGACGATGAAACTGATAGTGCCGGCGGCCCAATACCAATTATTTTACAAGGTGCTGGTAATAAATCCATGCTTGCAAACGACTATACACAAATTAACGATTTAGGTTATGGTGTTATAGCACGTAACAACGCACTTTCAGAACTTGTGTCTGTGTTTACATATTATTGTCATACTGGTTACTTATCAAGCAATGGTTCTCAAATACGTAGTTTGACAGGTAACAACAGCTATGGTAATTACGGCATGGTTGCTGAGGGTAGCGACCCAGACGAAGTTGCAAAATTAGTTACAATTGGTCAAGACTTAACACAGCCTGTAAAAATATTTAATGTTGATCAAGAAGTTGAAATCACTGGTAATAGTTCGGGTATTGCAAGAGATGATATTTTACGTCAATATGATACTGTAACAGGTAATATTGCAAATGCAACTGTAATTTTTAACGATGATAATGCAACAAATAGTATTATCAGTGTGAATAGACACGTATCTGCAACCACAAGATATGATTATGCATTCAATGACACAGACGAAATTACAGCTAATAGCGTAACAAATGATGGTAGTCTTCTTGCTACTACAAGATATGTTATTGGTAGTATTAACGGATCTGATTGGACTACTGTCGGTGCAGCAAGTAATACGATTGGTTTAGCATTTACCGCAACAGGAACAAACGCCGGAGGTAGCGGAACAGTTTACCAAAGTTATGGTGTTCCAGTGAGTTTGGTTAATAGAGATTTTGGTGGAACAAAAGGTGCGCAACGTGCATTTATTTACGATGCCACTAATTATCCATTAAACGCTTCTCAACTTGAAATTCACCATAATGATAGTGAAACAACATTCCAGCCATATGAAGTAATTAACGTAAGCGATACTGGAAGAGAAATACCATCAGATTATGTAGACGGAACAATTGCTGACGATATTGGATCCTTTCCAGGATTAATTGGTAAAAAGATTTGGAGATTAGAATTTACATCAGGCACAGGCGGTGAAGTTTCTACAGAAACAACAGGTTTGCAATTCAACGTAGCTCACGCTACAAATGCTGTGTTGACAAGTCAACAAAACATAATATTAAACGGTATTACAAGTGCAACACTTACAAGACCATCAACTGCTTTGATTTTTGATGAGCAGGAAACTGTAACGTATAGAACACTTGCATTTGAAAACACACTAACAGCTGGTGTTCCAGCAATTGGCGCTCAAACAAGAGTGACCATTGATGATAACTTTGATTACATAGATTTGGTTGTAAGTAATGATTTTGCTGGACAATCACCAGCAACATACAGTCTAACTGGCGGCACTACACTAGGCGATACACAAGGTGACCAACACATTGCTGTGTCAACAATATTGAGCGCAGCAGATCAGGATCGTATAAATCTTGGTGACGATGCTACAGCTGATATGATTTTTGCATGGCAAGGCAAAGTGCATGTTATAACAGGATATCAAGTGGTAACAGATAGCGGAACAGGCACAGATTTTGGTATCATTAGTTTTAGCGACAAATATAATATCAGTGATACTTATGTGGGCTCAGGACTTGCTGCAAGAGCAAGTAATGCAGCTGGTAACAATATTACTTTGCAAGTAGGCTTACAAGAAGCAGAATCAGGTAGTGTTACTGTAAACATTTCAACTTGTCGTGCTACTTCACATGACTTCCTAGACATAGGAACAGGTGGTTACAATACCAGTAACTATCCAGATAGAATTTTTGGTGGTCCAAAAATTGCAGCCGTTACCGATGAAGAAAGTTTAGACAGTGAAGGTTTTGCAAGCAAAGCGCAAGTTCAAGAACGTAATAGAGGTAGAGTGTTCTTTGCTTCAACAGACCAAGATGGTTTCTTCCGTGTTGGTAGATTCTTTACAGTTGACCAAGGCACAGGACGTATTACATTTAACGCTGCACTTGTTCTTACAAACATTGACGGTATTGGCTTTAAACGAGGTGTGCGTGTAAATGAGTTTAGTGCAGACGATACATTCACTAATGCTACTGCTGATGCAGTGCCAGTAGAAACAGCAGTTGAAGGTTATATCAACAGACGCTTAGGCTTAGACAGAAACGGCACTGCACTTGCTGGTGCAGAATTAATTCCACAAACAACAGGTGGTTTCTTGCCACTTAGTGGCATTCTGCCTTTAGCAGGTGATTTGCGTATGGGCGGAAACCAAATCATTGACTTGGCCACTCCTACATCACCAAGTGATGCTACAACCAAAGATTATGTTGATACTGGACTTGCAAATCAAGATGAACTCAGTGAGTTAGAAGATACCACTATTTCATCACCAGCTGCTGGCGAATTCTTAATTTACAAAGACGCTACGGATGGATGGATAAACGCAGCATTTGATACCAATGTTGCAAACAGTGACTTTTCAATGACCTTTGATGCAACTTCAGGCAAGATGGAAGGACAGATAAATGCAGGTGCTATTGTAAATGCCGATGTAAGTAATACAGCAGGAATAGTTCAAAGCAAACTTTCTTTACAAGCCGCAACGACATTTGATGAAGATGATGGATCAACTGGTTGGGGAAATGGAACTTTTGTCCAAAGCACCCTTGGAATGAGTATCTACAGTGACGAAAACTTTGAAGTAGAACTAGATAGTGCTACACTAACTGGTCGTGTTAGAATTAAAGCACTTGGCATTTCAAACGATGAACTAGCAGGTAGCATTACCAACGCAAAATTATTAAATAGCTCTATTAGTGTCGGAGATGGGACTACCAATGTTAATGTTCCACTAGGAAATGCTGTTAGAATACAAGGCACAGCCAATGAAGTAAGTATCTCAACTACAGAACCAAGCACAGGAAATGTTACATTTGTTATTGGCTTACCAAGCAAAATATCAGCAAATGTTGACGGTGATATATACAATGGCACAAATTTAATACTTGATGTAAGCACAGGCGAATTAACAGGCAATGCAGATAGTGCTGATACAATAAAAACAATATCAAACAGCGCCAACTCCACACAATATTTGACTTTTGTTGCTGATAACAATGCTTCTGCAACAGCAGAAACTCTTAGAACCGATACTGGTATTACATACAATCCAAACACAAATTTACTAACAGTAGGCGGTGCAATCAGCGGCGGCGGCACTATTACAGCTGGCTCTGCCTCAACTATCACTGCGCCTGGCGGATTTAGAGGACCAGGAAATGGTAGTGGTGCTGACAATGGTCAGACTATCGGCACTTCAGGTGATATATTCAACACAGTGTATGCAACTACATTTGCTGGTGTTGCTACAAAAGCTCTTTACGCTGACTTAGCTGAAAACTACAAAGGCGATACAGACTATGAACCAGGCACAGTTCTAGTGTTTGGCGGTGACGAAGAAGTAACTACAACAAACACCAAAGGTGACAGAAGAGTAGCTGGTGTTGTAACTACAAATCCAGCGCATATCATGAACAGTGAGCTTAAAGGTGAACATGTGGTTGGTGTAGCACTTCAAGGTAGAGTTCCTACAAAAGTGCTTGGTCGGGTGGAAAAAGGCGACCTGCTTGTTACAGCAGCTAAAGCTGGTTATGCAATAGTTGATAACAATCCTAAAATGGGCACAGTCATTGGTAAAGCACTACAATCCAAACAGGATGATGGCTACGGAACAATTGAAGTAGTGGTAGGGAGAGTATAATGACACAGTTAATTATAAACACAGGCACAAATGATAACAGCGGCGACGGAGATCCACTACGTGTAGCCTTTACCAAAGTCAATGAAAACTTTACAGAAGTATATACTGATATTGCAGCATTAGCTGATGGTAATGTTGTAACAGATATCAAAGGCAGTGTGTTTGCTGATGATAGTACATTATTAGTAGATGCTGTAAATGGTGTTATTCCGGGTTATGTAAGTTTAGCAACACTCAAAACAGAAGTAGCAGCAGCAACAGATTTTGCAGACTTCCAAGCACGAATAGCAGCATTATAATTAATGCGATAAATATGTATAACAATACAAGGACACGAGAATGGCAAGTAGAATTCCACTAGTATTAGATGAAGATAACAGTCAACTTAGAGAGTTGCCCGTTGGTGATGACTTAGATTTAACAGGCAATAACATCACTGGATTGACTAGTATTACAACAACAAGCACTATTACCGCAGGTGGCAGTGTTACAACACCATTATTACTTGCCACAAATGCTACTGTAAGTGGAAACGTAGAAGCACTTACATATACAGTTGGCGGAACAAACTTGTTGGAGTCTATTGATTTTAACGACTTGTTAAACCAACCATTTATTCCTATTGATGTTAACCAATTGAATGATACTGATGGATTGTTAGGCGGTGGATTTAGTGGTGACTACAATGATTTGTTTAACACACCGGTTATTCCATCTGATATTAATCAACTTGGCGATAATGATGGTATAATTCCAACTGATATTAGTGATCTAACTGATAACACAAATTTGCTTGTAGGTGGAACATTTGAAAGTTTATCAGATGCATTTACTTTTGATGGTAAAGCGGAACAAATTGTAGTCGTAAATGCAACAGAAACAAATCTTGCTACAATTTCAACAGCCAGTATTTTAAATGGTTTGACATCTGCACAGGTCACTGGTGCTTTAGGATTTACACCATACAACTCAACCAACCCAGATGGATATATCAATAACTCAGTAGGTATCACAGATGCGTTAGGTTATACACCTTATGATGCTGCTAATCCGTTGGGTTTTCTTACCAGTATTACCAGTGGCGATGTTACAGGTGCATTAGGATACACACCTTATGATGGCGCAGCCAACAGCTTAGGATTTTTAACAGCTATTAACTCTGGAAACGTTACAGATGCATTAGGTTTCACACCATATGATGCAGCAAACCCAGATGGATACATCACAAGTGTTGGTTCATTGGATGATGTTTTAACAATTGGTTCAACAACTACACTGAGTTTTCAAGCTGGTGCTTTTACAAGTAGTGGTAGAGTAACTGCCACTGATATACAATTGTCAACTGGTGGTATTAATTTTAACCATACCACTGCTACTAGTATTGACGGACAGGCTGGACTTGATTTGACAGTAGGTGGTGTTAGTAATCTAATACTTAACAGTGCAGGAACTATATCAGTTCAATCTAGTTTGGTGCCAAGCAGTGGAACTATAAATATTGGCAATAGTGGTAATCCTTATGCGAACGTATATGCAACCACAATTAATTCTACAACACTCTCATCAACATCAACGGTAACTATTAACGCCACAGGAAGCACTATTACTTTAAATTCTACTGGTGTGATAATGACATCCGATTATGTGCAATTAGCACCCTCTGGAGGCGCAGCAGACGGTGACAGACCATCATCTCCGGTCACAGGCACTTTCATGTATAACAGCACACATGGTTACCATCAACTTTATGACGGTGGTAGAGACTTTATTAATGCAGGTGGAACAGGAACTGTTACAGGCGGTTGGTTAACAATAGTTCCACCAATTGGCGGACAGCCTAATAATGATGATACATATCCAGGTATGCTGGCGATTGCTGATGGAACAGCTTGGAATCCTCTTGGGGATGGATCTCAAGCACTAATGGTATTCATAAACGGCGCATGGACAGCAATGGCTGAAGCATAATGGAGATATAAATGGCAGATATACAAACAATTAACATAGGATCAGCAGCAAATGACGGAACAGGCGATGATTTACGTGAAGCATTTGTAAAAGTTAACGCAAACTTTAACGCATTGAATTTAGCACAAGGTCCTGCAGGGGTTAACCTTGGAAGTTCTGGAGGAAAAGTTTTAGCCGATGTAACTAGCAATACTTTGAGATTTAGAACAATAGTTGGTGGAACAAATATAAATGTTACAGAACTTGATAGCACCATTGTGCTAGACGGAACAGTGCCAGATCAGTCTAATCCAATTATTAGTGACACAGGTAGTATTACAGTAGGCAATGGAGCAGCATGGGCACTATATGGCGGAGACGGCGTAGAGACTAGATCTGATAATAATGCTAGTCCAAATCCACAAATTATTATTGATGCAGGATTAGAAAGAGACCAAAGCCCTAGACTTGTAGCAGGACTAGATGCCAATAGCCAAAATATTACCGGTGTAAATAACTTTAGTGCAACTAGTTCTTTGACTGGAACTCTTACTGTATCTACTACAGGGACTATAGGCACACTTGTTCCAACAAATATCAAAAGCAAAGGCACTGACACAGTTGACTACGAAAATAACTTGGGCAAATTTTTAACATTTGATTTTGGGGGTGTTGATAATACCTACACCGGTATACTTCAATTTATTTTAGGAACATCTACTGTTGATTTAGGAACTTTTAATTCGCCATCTATTGGTAGCATAGATCTAGGAGCAATTTAAGGAGGGCAGATGGCTGCACCACAATGGAGCGTAATTAATAATACCAGTCTAGGTATCCTACAAGAACGTGAAACTATTGCAATCGATTTACCTTTAGTAGACACTAATGGTGTAACAGCCAAAGTAATTAGTGGTGCTTTGCCAGACGGTCTTAGAATTTCTGGAACACAGATTGTAGGAACGCCTTATAATGTCAAGCAAATTGTAAGAAATGTATTTTGCATTAGAGCAACAAACAGCGACGGTATTGCAGACAGAACGTTAACTTTGACCGTTGATGGTTACGATGAACCTGTTTGGGTCACTCCAGCAGGAGATCTTCCTGTAGGCCCAAATGGTGTGTATTTTGTTTTGGATAGCACTCCTATTGATTTTCAACTTGAGGCATACGATCTTGATACCCTAGCAGGCGAGGAGCCATTGGAGTTTATTTTAGGAGATGGCAGCAGTCAAGGTGAAAGCACATTACCACCTGGGCTGAGTATGTCTTCTACAGGAAAAATAACTGGTATTGTTGATCCGTTACGTGCATTAGATATCAATGAAATAGTTTTAGGATATGACGCAGGCAGATACGGAACCAATGTGTTTGACTGGGGCGCAGCATCTGATGATAGAATAAACAGTTATTATTATGGTGATGTAGATGTAAGTAACTTGGACCTTGTGCGTCCTCCAAGAAAGTTAAATAGACGTTATACGTTTGTAGTAACTGTTTCTGATGGTTACGCTACAAAACAAAGACAATTTACAATTTATGTTGTTGGTGATGATTTTACAAGAGCTGACAACACCATTATGCAGGTTAGTAATGGTGTGTTCACAGCGGACATTACTTTTGAAAGATTACCAATTTGGATCACTCCTGAAGATCTTGGTAAGCGTAGAGCAAACAACTATCAAACTATATTTCTAGAAACAGTGGCGCAACCTGATGTAAGTGGCGCTCTTTATTATAGTAAAAAACAAAGAAATCCTGGTGTGTATAAATTAAAATCAACAGGAGAAATCACAACTGGGTATTATGAATTAAGTGGTGCACTTCCTTATTTTCCTATTGCAAAAAGAGGACCAGACAGTTTAGACGAATTTTTTGCACCTGATCCTATCACTACAGCTGAATTTGAAGTTGTAGAAGTAGAAAGTGTCAGTGAGCTACCTCCAGGATTAGACTTAGATCCTGCAACAGGCGAGCTTGCTGGTATTATTCCATATCAACCTGCTGTCACAAAAGATTATAAATTTACAATCGGTGCTATTAGATACAACGAAGATACTGGTATTGTTACTGTATTTGGAACATATTATGAGGATACACTAAGTGGCACACAAACTATAAAAATTGCAAAATTAGATGACACACTTATTGATGGTATTGACGACTTGGCTGCACTTGTTGACCAAGATGTTGAAATTGAAGGTAGAAATTATACAATAACTAGTGTTAGTAGTCTTTCCCCAGATTACGATACAATAACGTTAGATAGAGGACTTGATAGATATTACAAACATGAACCGTTAGTTGTCAAAGAATCAACACTACCTTCTGCAGATTATTTCTTTGTAGAAAATTTGAGCACAGCTGATCAGTTGTTTTACAATGGACAAGACTTGATCTTTAGCGATACAGAAAAATATAACATTACCAGTATTGCAGATTATGTAAAATACACAGTTAGTGTTGATATCACTAATAGTCTTGAATTAAATACCAACACCACAGGCACTGCAGGTGGTCCAGGCATAGTTGGTATATTAGAAGAATTTTTAGACCTAGGAAACCTCCCTGCTTACATCACAACAATTAGCGGCAGTGCAGGTATACATACAGTAACACTTACTATTCCTCTTACAGCAAATACAAGTAGTTCATCTTATGTTAGAGATCTTTTCCATACAGCTGATAGTGCTACAGTTAATATTGTAAAAAATAATGAATATCAAAGAATAGGATTGAACACAAATCTTTTAAGAACTTTTAACATAGGAAGGAATATTAGTTTAGGTGTTGTTAGAGGACTTTCTTTTCAAAAAGATTTTGCTAGAGACGAAAGTAATTTACTAGAAAAAATAAAAACGTTTAAAATACAAACATTAGGTGAAATTGACAGTGTCTTGAGTTGGGAATCTCCTGCACAATTAGGCACTATTAAACCTAATAGAGATAGTGTATTTGCTGTTAAAGCAAAATCTACATATGCAAATGCAGTGTTAACATACAGTGTATTATCAGGTGCTTTACCGTTTGGCATGACATTAAAATCAACCGGAGAAATAACTGGAAGATTTCCGAGTGTAGGTAGTTTATCTGCTCTTGGTTTAACACAAATCGATAATGCTAATACAACCTTTGATGGTAATACACAAAGTTTTGATAGAACATTCAAATTTACAGTTTTAGCAAGAGATAGATTTGCAAATACAAATATAACACAAGAATTCACAATTAAGATAGATACTACTGATACAAATCTGTATAGTAATATATACATGAAACCATTTTTACCTACATCTCAACGCAGTAAAATCAATAATTTCCTAAACAATACTACAGTGTTTGATCCAGTAAGTTTATATAGACCAAGTGATCCTGAATTTGGTGTGCAAAAAGAGCTACGTAGTTTGGTGTTTGCAGGAATAGAACAAAAAAACTTGTCTAATTATGTTAGTGCAAGTGTTAAAGGGGTTAAAAGAAAGAAATTTAATTTTGGCGATGTAAAAAAAGCCACTGCAAAAACAGTAGGAACCCAAGAAGAAATTTACGAAGTAATTTATATAGAATTAGTAGATCCTGCACTACCATCTAAAGGAGAAACAAGAGATAGTTTCTTATCTCCTAACGGGGGCAAAAAAATCACTGTAGATAGTGTAAGGTTTGAGCCAATTGATGACGAGTATGGTGGAGGTGCAGGCGGTGTTGATTTAGCAATTACAAAAAAAGACAACACAGTTTTTAAAATTGATTTGAGATCGGGGCAGCTAAAAGTTGTAAAAAGAGGTGGCGGCACTGTAAATATTCCAGCTGTTGGCATTTTGCAAGTAGGTTCTCGTTCAGGAAGCAATGTAGGTATAACAATCGCAAGCACAACTACAATTGACGGATTGGAAGAGACTTGGCGTCTAAGACCAGATTGGACTACAATCACTATCGATAGTAATGCTATAAGTGTGAGCGAAGCTGAAGACAGAAAAACTTACATAAGCAATATTGAAAAAATGAGGACTAATATTTCCAATATAGGAGAAAGCAGTAAGGATTTCTTGCCGCTTTGGATGCAAACTGCACAAAAAGGTAGCTTGAAAGAATTAGGCTATACTTTTGCAATACCACTTGCCTATACTAAACCAGGCCAAGGCGACCAAATATTAGCAAATGTAAAAAATTATTTGAAAAGCAACGAACAAAATTTTGATTTTAATCAAATTAATTACGACATAGATAGGTATATAATTAACGCAACAAATGAAAGCAATAATGATCAATATATTGTGTTCGGTAATTATCAATTTAACAGTTGAATGGAATAAATAGTATAACAAAGGAAAACAAATGGCAAGTAACATTAATACAACAACAATAGATGAAAATTATCCGGTAGCTGGTATTGATAACGATAGCCAGGGATTCCGTGACAATTTTAGTAGTATCAAAACCAATTTAACAACAGCTGGAACTGAAATTACAACACTGCAAGCAAACAGAGCACGTATTGATGCAGACAACGATCATTCTGGTAACGAAATACAAAATGCAGAACTACTACAGGTGACACCAAAAGTCAACACTGCTTTCCAAACCCTAACTGGCGACCATGAAGTTGACTATAGAGACGCCCACGTTCATGTAATCAATGCAACTGCTCCTGCAGGTAATGCATTTACAGTGAGTTTTACAGGATGGCCTACAAGCCGATATGCAAAATTAAGAATGATCATGAGTGTAAGTAGTGGTGTGTCAACAAGTATCACAATGAGTGCAGGATCTGGCACAGGAAAAACAGATGGTGATGCTGCATGGACAGGTTTAATTTTAACACATGGCGGACAAATTGGACAAAAAATTATTGTTGATGTGTTTACATACGATACTGGCAATACACTGTTTTTTGATTATATAGGATCGTTTACTTAATGCACCCAAATGCTAAATCTTTAAGCGAACTATCTAACCAAGAGTTAGAAAAGAAAATTCTTAAATTAAATGGCATGTATTTTATGACGAACGATGCCCATGTGCGTCAACAAATGATATTATTATTAGACACATACAAACTTGAGCTCGAAGAACGTAGATTACAGCAAAAGAAAAGCATAGAAGAACCTAAATCCGATCTTGACAAATTAATCAATGTATCGTAATATTACTTAATGCTAATGAAGACAGACGAACTAGGTATCCCACGATTTACAAATCGAGACTTGATTGATATGATTTATTCAGGTCAATCAGACAAGATTCATGTGGTATTGTGTAATCCTAATGACGAGATAGAAAAATTTAATAGTGCAATGGAAGCGCAAGGTTTGAGTCCATTGCAAAAATATATTCCACTGGATGTAGATCAAAAGACTTTTGACGGTGTATGCCAAAGTGAGTGGTTTATGCCTGATGAATATAAAAACATGAATATTAGTGATTATATTTACGGATTGTGTAAAACTACAGAAGAACGTGTAAGAGT
>Ga0129348_1000298_pt1 | contig 17656 bp, 11 predicted proteins | sample CPBDNA_4_FD_94424 | JGI IMG/M metagenome (GOLD analysis project Ga0129348, IMG submission 94424) | Freshwater to marine salinity gradient microbial communities from Chesapeake Bay, USA - CPBay_Sum_27_0.8_DNA | ecosystem: Environmental > Aquatic > Marine > Coastal | place: USA: Chesapeake Bay...
ATGCCATGGGATCAGTTCATCCGGGAACAGTTGGCTGGTGATCTGCTGCCAGCCGGCTCACCGCAGGACGCGGCACGTCAGCAGATTGCCACGGGCTTCTTGGCCATCGGGACTCGCACGCTCAACGAGCCAAGCGGCCTGCAGTTTGAGCTCGACACCGTTGATGAGCAGATCAATGCGACATCGCTCGGATTCCTTGGGCTCACCGTGGCGTGTGCCCGCTGCCATGACCACGAGTATGACCCGATTCCGCAGCGGGATTACTACGCGTTGGCCGGGATCTTTCGCAGCACGCAGTCGCACTATGGCACGACGGTGTTCGTCAACGCTCGCCGACCAACTCCGCTGCTCAGACTTCCTGAAGAGGCTGTGGTGCCTGATGCGGTTGCCCCCTTGCCGCCCTTGGCAGCGCGACAGATGGCGATGCAGATCAGGAACACACGCGATGCCCTTCGTACGGAGGAAGATCGTCTGCGACGCTTCCTGGCTACCGGGAGACTGGCGTTACTCGAGGCCCGTCGAGCTGCCTGGGATGAGGATGGAGAGCCTGTGCCGTGGGTGATGGGCGTGACCGACAAACCGGTCGAACCACCGTTTCGCCGACGCTTCGCCAGACGCACGTTTGGTGACTACACATATGGCGATATGACGCAGTCGATCGGCGACAGTCCGCTCTACGCTCGGGGAGAGTCGGATCAGGCTGAGGCCGATCTGGTTCCACGGGGAATGCTGGCGGCGCTCGTTGATGAGCCGTTGCAGATTCCCGAAGACACCAGCGGCCGGCTGCAACTTGCTGAATGGATCGCCAGTGATCGCAATCCATTGACTGCCCGTGTGGTGGTGAACCGCATCTGGCTGCAGCTGTTTGGGCGGGGGCTTGTGGCGACGCCAGACGACTTTGGCATGGCCGGCCAGCCCCCATCGCACCCTGCCCTGCTTGATCGGCTCGCAGTGCAGTTTGTGGAGGACGGCTGGAGAGTGAAAGATCTGATCCGCTCGATCGTGCGGTCACGCACCTATCAGCTGGCGAGCGTGATGGATCCGGTGGCGTATGCCGAGGATCCGGAGGCGGTGACGCTCTGGCGGATGCCACCACGACGGCTTGATGCCGAACAGATCCGCGACCGCATCCTGTTTGTCAGCGGCCACCTGATCGTCGAGCCTCCGGTCGGGTCGGCCGTGGCGAGGTACGGTGAGGGGCCAGTGGCGGGGCGTGGGGCCCAGCGGCTGCTCTCGGCGGTGAACGATCCGTTTCATCGCCACCGCTCGATCTACCTTCCATGGCTTCGGGACAACCTGCCGGAGGCGATGGAACTGTTCGATGTCGCGGATCCTTCGATGCCTCGGTCAGATCGTGATCAGACGACCGTCCCTGGTCAGGGACTCTATCTGCTCAACAGCCCTCTGGTGATGCGTTCTGCGGAACGGCTGATCGATCTCTTGCCGGACGATCTTTCAACCGAACAGCGGCTGGAGCAGCTCTACCGTCGCGTGTGGCTGCGGTCTCCGACGGCAGAGGAACGTGCCGCGTCGGTGGCATTTCTTGATTCGTTTGATCAGGCCGAAGACGCTCAGCATGCCCCGGCCTCTCGCGAAGCTCTGGCAGCGGTCTGCCAGAGCCTGTTTGCCAGCAGTGAGTTTCTCTACCGGTGGTAGCACCACAACGGAGTTGCGATGAATACACGTCGCGAATGGCTTGAGAATGTGTCTGCCGGCTTTGGCTGGCTCGCTTTTTCGGCGCTGGCGGGTCAGCAGAAGGGCGTGGTATCAGCGGCACTCGCTGAGGAGGCTGCTCCGTTGGCCCGCGCTCAGCGGGTGATCTTCCTCTGCATGGAGGGGGGGCCGAGCCATCTTGATACCTTTGACTACAAGCCAGAACTGACCGCACGTGATGGTGAGCCGTCTCCCGCTGGACGTCGAGGGGCTCTCATCAAGGCCTCCCCGTTTGCGTTTCAGCAGCATGGTGAGAGCGGGCAGTGGATCAGCTCCCTGTTTCCTCATGTGGCTCGGCATGCCGACAGCCTCTGCATGCTCAAGGGGATGCATACCGATCGGCCAAACCACGCCCAGGCCTGCCTGCAGATGCACTGCGGCATCTTCCAGTTTCCGCGTCCGTCGATGGGCTCCTGGGTGGTGCATGGCTTGGGGAATGCCAATGAGAACCTGCCGGGATACGTCACGATTAATCCCTCGGCTGCGAACGGAGGAACGGCAAACTATTCGTCTTCGTTCTTGCCCGCCACCTGCCAGGGAACCCGGCTTCAGGTTCGCGGGGGAGGCCAGAGCATGATGGCCAATCTTGAGAACCGACGTCGGACACCGCAGGAACAGGAGCAGCAGATGGACCTTCTGCGAAGGCTCTCTGCCGCCGATCCACACCATGATCCTGTCGTCGAAGATCTGCTGGCTTCCTGGGAGATGGCGTTTCGGATGCAGTCGGAGTTTCCAGAGGTACTCGACTTTCGTGGTGAGCGACGGGAGACGCTCGAGATGTATGGCATCGACGAAAATGCGGAGCCGGCTGCGGGCGGCTTTGCCGGTCCCATGGCGACCGCCTCGCTAGACACTTTCGGCAGGCAGTGTCTTCTCGCACGGCGGCTGATCGAGTCGGGGGTGCGGTTTGTCGAAGTGAACGCGTCAGGCTGGGATCATCATCGCACTCTGGAGGAGTCGCTCACCGCGAGCTGCGAGTCTGTCGATCGCCCGATTGCTGCCCTGCTGGAAGACCTTGGGCAGCGTGGGCTTCTCGAGGACACGCTGGTGATGTGGGGAGGCGAGTTTGGCAGATCGCCGTGGGCTCAGGGCGATGGCCGCGACCACAACAGCCGTGGCTTCACGATGTGGCTTGCGGGCGCTGGTGTGAAACCCGGGTTTACCTATGGTCGCACCGACGATCTTGGGTATGAGGCGGTCGAAGGAAAGATGCACATCCATGACTGGCATGCCACCATCCTGCATCTCCTCGGCCTCGATCACACCCGGCTCACGTTCCCGTATGCGGGGCGAGAGATGCGTCTGACTGATGTCTACGGGGACGTGGCGACCGAGATTCTCGCCTGAGCCAGAAGGTGCCCCGCAGGTGTCGCAGACTTCACACGCCTGCAACCTTGGGCCGCTTGCTCTTGCAGGCCTGCGAGCAGTATTTCACCTGGTCCCAGCAGCTGGCCCACTTCTTTCGCCACGTAAACGGACGTCCACAGGTCGCGCAGACTTTCGACGGAAGCTGAGGCTTACGATGGGCCATCGACGTCAGGGCTGTGTGGAGAAAGCGACTGCCTCTTTCACCGTGCGAACGCCCATCATGTCGGGCTGCACGAAAGGACCGTCCGAGCCACCCTTGGGCCAGGTCTCAGGATCAGCGTAGAGCCCGTCATCCTCATACTCGTTCTGCAGCCGAGCGATCTCAGCCTTCAACTCCTGGAAGAGGGCCGCCACTGCGGGCTCATCGGCACGGTCGTAGAGCAGGTTGTGCTGCTCAGTCGGATCAGCCTTGAGGTCGAACAGTTCCCAGGCATCCTTCTTCCAGTAATGGATCAGCTTGTGGGTCGCTGTTCGCACGCCGTAGTGGGCCCGCGTGTTGTGGTGGCCAGGGTCATGGTAGTAACGGTAGTAGACCGTTTTTCGCCAGTCCTTGGGCTTCTCTCCGGAGAGCAGCGGCAGCAGGCTGCGGCCCTGCATGGAGTCGGGGATCGAGAGCCCGGCAATGTCGAGAAACGTCGGTGCGAGATCGATGTTGGCCACGAAGGCGTCGGGGGTGATCCCGGTCGTGATGCCGGGACCACGTGCCAGCAGCGGCACCCGTAGGCCCGGCTCGTACATGAATCGCTTGTCGTACATGCCGAGGTCGCCGAGATACCAGCCGTTGTCAGAGGAGTAGATCACAACGGTGTTGTCAGCAATTCCCAGGCGGTCGAGTTCGTCGAGAACCTTGCCGATGTTGTCGTCCACTCCCTGGACACAGGCGAGGTAGTCCTGCATGTACCGCTGATACTTCCACTTCACCAGTTCCTTCCCACTGAGTTCCTTGCCGTCCACAACGAGGCTCTCTGGTTTTACGCCGAGCCAGTTGCGGAGTTCCCGGCCTTCGAGGCCTTCTGGCGGCGTTAGCTTGAGGTCGCGACGGGTCAGGTCGCGGGCCACTGTCTGCTGGTTTTCAGGAAGGGCATACGGCCGGGTGGCGTAGTCGTCCCAGAGCGTTTCAGGCTCGGGGATAACGGCATTCTTGAACTTGGCCTTATTTCGCTCGTCTGGTTCCCAGGCTCGGTGGGGAGCCTTATGGTGCAGCATCAGGAAGAACGGCTTGTCATCGGGCCGCGTTCTCAGAAACTCCACGCCGAGGTCGCCAATGATGTCGGTGCAGTGGCCCTCGATCGTCAGTTTCTTACCGGGAGCAAGGAACTGTGGATTCCAGTAGGCCCCCTGCCCTGGCAGAACCACCCAGCGATCAAAGCCGGTCGGGTCGCTGCCAAGATGCCACTTGCCGATCATGCCGGTGTGGTAGCCGCCGGCCTGGAGATGCTTGGCTACGGTATCCCGCGACCCATCAAACCTGTTGAAGACAGGCACGCCGTTCTTGTGGGAGTACTGACCAGTCAGGAGCGTCGCTCGGCTCGGCGTGCAGATCGAGTTGGTGACAAACGAGTTGGTGAATCGCGCCCCTTCCTCGGCGAGTCGGTCGAGGTGCGGGGTGGTGTTCACGCGAGATCCGTAGGCTGAAATGGCATGCTCAGCGTGATCGTCGCTGAAGATGAAGAGGATGTTTGGCTGGGCAGCAGTGGCCGCAGCAGGACGGACAGCCTCTGAGAGCACCAGGGCCATGACGGTCAGCACGAAGGCTTGAATCGTGAAGAGTGCACTCCGCATCGGGTCGGATCCTCTCGAAGAGTTCGTGGTCAGTGGGCGTGAAAAGCGTGGGGCCGGTTGCTATTAGTCCTCAAGCACCATGATCTCGACCGACTTGAAGTCGATCGGGTGCCCTTCTGATTGCAGCGAGATTGTGCCGCCGCTGAGGGCCAGGTTGCCCCCCGCAGCCTGGATCAGAGGTTTTGCTGTGGCGTCGTCGGGGTCGTACTGCGATCGCTCGTATTCGAGCACGGGTTCTCCGTTGACGTAGTGCCGGATCAGACCGTTGCCGTGGGCCTCAAGCTCAATCGTGACCCACTGGTCGCCATGATAGGTCTGGCTTGTACTGTTTTTGCAGTGAGGGGTGTGGAGCAGATCACGCATCACCACATGCGTGCCCGGTGTGCAGAGATTGCCGGTGTGCCGCGGGTGTTCGCCGTCACCACCAAGCATCTGCACCTCGATAGAGACAGGAAACTCCTGGTCAACAGCCATCGATTCAGGTGTCTGGCCGTGAGCCATGATGCCGCTGTTGCGAATCGCCCAGCCGGGGGCGCCGGGGCACTGGTCGCCCACAAACCGGTAGACAACTCGCAGTTTGTAGTGGCTAAACGGCTGCTCGAAGAAGAGATGCCCAAAGCGATCTTCAAAGCGGTCGTAGGCGTCGTAGCGGACCTGGATCAGGCCATCGACAACGCGGAACGTGTTGCCGAAGTTTTCCCCCGACTTGTGTCCGCGGATTTTGGGTGTCCACCCCGAGAGGTCCTTGCCGTTGAACAGCGACCGCCACTCACCTTCGCTCTGCTGAGCGTTCGCAACACTCGCCGTCACACTCACAAGGGTGACGCATGCCGCCAGAAGCCATCGACTCATCTCTTCGTACCTCCTTAACCAGGGCCTGTACGATACCTTTGCGAGCGAAAGGATGCGACTGGTCGCTTCCGACGCCGCCCGTTGCTCCGATCCGTCGCCATGTTTGACCTCCCCACATCGTCGTGGCTCCTGCTCCTGCTCGGCGGCTTTGCCGTGGGGATGTCGAAGAGCGGCCTGGCGGGTGTGAGCCTGGTGCAGGTGCTGGCATTTGCGGTCGTCTTCGGTGCGAAGCAGTCGACCGGAGTGCTGTTGCCTCTGCTCATTGTGGGAGACTGCTGCGCGGTCTGGCTCGTGGGCCGTGACGTGGTCTGGAGCTACGTGGTGAAACTGCTGCCACCGACGCTCCTCGGCGTGGTGATTGGCTGGCTGTTGCTAGGACGGCTGGATGAGTCAGCCTTTCGGCCGTTTATTGGCGGGCTTGTGCTGGCACTCTGTGGTGGCCAGCTGCTGCGAATGTGGAGAGCCGATCTGTATGCCCAGGTGCCCCACACGCGGGTGTTTGCCTGGGGCACTGGCATCCTCTCCGGTGTGGCCACGATGCTCGCCAATGCCGCCGGCCCGATCGTGGCCCTCTATCTTTTGGCTGTGGCCCTTCCGAAGAACAGGCTCGTGGCGACGGCGGCCTGGTTCTTTCTGATCCTCAACCTGACCAAGATTCCATTCAGTGCGAGTCTCGGGCTGATCAGCCCCAAGTCGCTGTTGATCGACGTGATGCTCGCTCCCTGCGTGCTGGCAGGACTGGTGACTGGTCGCGCGGTGGTTCGCAAGATTCCTCAGAAACTTTTCGACACGCTCCTGCTGGTGTTCACGGCAGTGGCGGCTGTGCGGCTGATGCTCAGTTCGTAGCCGCGTTCCCGCCGGCAGGCTTGGGTCAATCGGCCGTGGTCGGTACGCTCACAGCGACTACTCGTCCCCCACTTCAGTTGTCGTATGGCCGTCCTGCTTGAGATTAAGAATGCCTGTAAGCGGTATGCCGACCAGGTGCTCCTCGATGAGGCCTCGGCAACGATCACAGATGACGGGCGTGTCGGCTTCATTGGTCGAAACGGCGCCGGCAAGAGCACGCTGCTCCGTGTGATTCTCGGTGAGGAAGAACTCGACTCGGGCGAGATTGTGCGGCATCCACGGCTGAGGCTTGGGCACCTCCGCCAGCACGATCCCTTCGAGCCCGGGGAGTCGGCGGTCGAGTTTCTGATCCGCGACAGTGGCAAGCCTGACTGGAAGTGTGGCGAGGTTGCCGGTGACTTTGAGATCAAAGGCCGGCTTCTGGAGGGGCCGGTCTCAGAACTCTCAGGAGGCTGGCAGACCAGAGTCAAACTCGCGGCCCTGCTGCTGCATGAGCCGAACCTACTACTGCTCGATGAGCCGACCAACTTTCTCGACCTTCGCACGCAGATCCTGTTGGAGCATTTCCTGCGAGGCTATCGCGAGGCCTGCCTGGTGGTCTCGCACGATCGGGCCTTCTTGGCAGCAACCTGCGATCAGACGCTCGACCTGGCGCATGGAAAGCTGACGCTGCACCCGGGGCCGGTTGACGAATACCTCGTGCATCAGCGGGAGCGAAAGCTGACTCTCGAACGGACCAACGCCTCGATTCTGTCGAAGAAGCGAGACCTGGAAGAGTTTATTGCTCGCAATCGGGCACGAGCCTCGACCGCCTCACAGGCGAAGTCAAAGGCCAAACAGCTTGCCAAACTGGAAGAAGAGCTGGAGGAGATCGCGGTTGATCCCCCAACGGCTGCCATCCGCTGTCCTGAGGTGTCGCCCGGCCGTGGGGCAGCAGTGCGGTGTCGTGAGCTTGCCGTCGGGTATCCCGACCATACGGTGGCAAGCGATGTGGGACTGGAGATCGTGCACGGAGCTCGTGCCGCGATCGTTGGCGATAACGGTCAGGGGAAGACCACCTTTCTGCGAACGCTCACCGGGTCCCTCGATCCTGTCGCTGGAGATGTGCGGTGGGGACACGGCTGTGAGGTCGGTACCTATGCCCAGCATGTCTACACCAGCCTCGATGAGCGGCAGACTGTGATCGAACATCTCGAGCGGGCGGCGGCTGCGACGACGAAGCACCAGCAGATTCTCGACCTCGCTGCTGCGATGCTTTTTCGGGAGTCGGCCCTGGAGAAGCCGATTCGCGTGCTCTCCGGTGGTGAGCGGGCGCGTCTCTGTCTCGCCGGTCTCTTGCTGGGCAGCGCGAATGTGCTGGTGCTTGATGAGCCGGGCAATCATCTCGACGTGGAGACGCTCGAAGCTCTGGCTAATGCCTTGGTGAGTTACCAAGGCACGGTGATCTTTACGAGCCACGATCGCTCCTTTATGGCGGCTGTCGCGACCACAGTGCTAGAGGTCAAAGATGGCCGGGTTGTGGATCACCATGGCAGCTACAGCGACTACCTGGAGAAGGTCAACAGCGAGATTGACGCGGCCGAGCAGGCTGCTGGCCGACACCGCCCTGCTCCGCCTCCACGAGGCAAGGCGGCCGCTCAGCGGGGCAAAGAAGAGGCCCGCCAGGAGCGGGCGCTCCGCAAGGAGGTTGCCAATCTGGAGAAGTCGATCCAACGGCTCGATGAGGAGAAGCGGAAACGAAACGAGGAACTGCTCGCTGCCACCGATCCCGCGGAAGCCTTACGGCTGCATGAGCAGGTAGTCGATGTGGAAGCCAAACTTGCTGCTGCCGAAGAACGTTGGCTGGAACTTCATGAGCAGTTTTCCGGTGACGCGTGAGCAGGCGAGCCCATGGTTTCCTGAAGCATGCCGCAGACTCCGTGTTGCCTAGTTGCCGTCTCTCGCTGGAGGGAGGTCGAAGCGGTAGAGGTGGCCTTCGGTCCGAATGAAGATGGCCCCGTCGCTCACAGCTGGCGAGGCGAACACCGTCTCTTCAAAGTCTGAGCTGGCCAGTTCGCGGTAGGCGTGTTCGGCGGCAAAGACGAAGCACTCCCCCTGTTCGTTGAACGCGTAGATCCGGCCGTCGGCGAAGAGGGGCGATGCCGAGAAGTCGCCCCCGAGTCGCTGTCGCCAGTGGAGTGTGCCCGTGAGGGCGTCTCGGCAGGATGCGATCCCGTTGTCACTGATCAGGTAGATCGCGTCGTCGATGATGAGGGGGGATGGATTGTGCGGTACCTGCTCGTCGGTTCGCCAGGCCACGTGGGTGTCGGTGACATCGCCTCGGCCATCCGGTCGCACGGCGAGCAGCTCGGCAGGTCCGTCGTAGCCTGTGCAGAGAAACACCAGCCCATGGGCGAATACCGGCCGCGGCACGACCGACCACTTGTTGGGGTAGCGGACCCGCCAGAGCTCGTCGCCCGTCTGCGGATCGTAGGCACAGGCCATGTGGCTGGCGGGGCTGATCAGCTGCTGCTGCCCTGCGGTCTCGATCACCAGCGGCGTGCAGAACGACCAGCGTGGTGCGGGCATCTCTGGCCGCGGCGTCTTCCAGGCGATCTGGCCGCTCTCGCAGGACACGGCGGCCACAAAGGGATCGTCGACGCCGTCGCCGTTGAGCACCAGCACATCGTCGAAGAGCACGGGGGAACCACCGGCTCCGTGCTGCGGGTTGTAGCGAAGACTGTCGGTCTTCCAGCTGACGTCACCATCGAGACTCAGGCAGGCGGTTCCATCTGGACCGAAGTGGGCAAACAGCCGCTCGCCATCACTGACGGCAGAGGGGCTCGCAAAGGAGTTCTTGGCATGGCTGTGGAGGTCACTCTCCATCGACTTGCGAAACACCTCAACGTTCCACTGCAGAACGCCGCTTGTTGCATCAAAAGAGAGCACCCGCAGCGACTGGGCGGTCGGCATATCGGCTGGCTCAGGAACTGCGGTGGTCAACAGGATCTGGTTGTTGACGACCAACGGTGATGACCAGCCTTTGCCAGCCACAGCAGTTTTCCAGGTCGCTCGGCTGGGCTCGAGCTGCTCTGGCAGTTGGCCGGAGGGGGCATGGCCCTGCCCGGTCGGGCCTCGGAAGTCGAGCCAGTCGGTCGCCTGCAGCTGGCTGGTGGTTGCCAGGCTGAGACAGGTCACCACGATGAGCCACACCCGAGTCGGCAGGGAAGACTTCGGGGCCGCCGCTGGCTGTTTGGAAACGCTGAGCAGTGGTGAAAGGATGCTGGTTCGCATGGCAAACGAATCTCCTGAAGGAGCAGTGTCGAGCATTCAGCCCGCAACGGCTCACAATCCTGCGTCCGCTGCACCGCTGCCGTCAATCGCTGTCGCCAGTCAGCAGCGAGAGAGGCAGACGAGAAAATCTCCGAAACGCTACAATCCGCGGCCGTTCGCACGACGCACGCTGTACCCCCTGGCGTTAACGCTGCGACCATTGTGAATGGGCACTGCTTGATGAAGGGCACTGCATGATGTTGTTTGCTGTCGGCGAACCCTCGTCGGCTCCCGCACTCGATGACGGGACCACCACGCTGCTCGCCTGGGCCTTGGCCGGCTATGTGGTCTTTCTGCTCGGCTTGAGTGTGTATGCCAGTCGGCGAGTGCAGAGTGAGGCGGACTACGTGGTGGCTGGCCGCAAACTGCCGCTGTTCCTCGCCTGGGGCACCCTGATCGCCACCTGGTTCGGGGCGGCGACGATGTTTGCTGCGGCGGGTGCTGCCCGTGAGGAAGGGCTGCTCGGCGTCGTGCTCGATCCGTTTGCCTGCGCCGGCACGCTGATCCTGGCGGGTATCTTCTTTGCTCGGCCGCTGTGGAAGATGGAACTCTACACCATGGCCGACTTCTACCGGACTCGCTATGGGCCGTCAGCAGAGCTTGTCGGGGCATCAATTCAGGTGCCGAGCTACTTCTCGTGGGTGGCACTGCAATACACGGCACTGGCAAGCATCCTCGAGCTTTACTTCGAGGTGCCCTTTGTCACCGGCGTTGTCCTCGTGGCTGGGGTGACGCTGGTCTACACACTCATTGGTGGGATGTGGTCGGTCACCCTCACCGACACGGTGCAGATTGTGATCGCCCTGGTTGGCCTGGTGGTCCTGCTGCTGACCACCCTGTCCGATCCGCTGCTCGGTGATGGCGATCCGCTGCGAGGGCTTTCGACGGTCTTCAGCAAGGTGGCCGCCGAGCATCCCGATCATCTCCGCCTGGTGCCTGGCGAGCTCTCGGTGGGAGTCGTGCTGGCCTGGCTGGGAGCCTGGGCGACGGGCCTGTTTGGCAATATTCCTGGTCAGGATCTGCAGCAGCGGGTGTTTGCTGCCAAAAGTCCGGACACGGCCATGCGAGCCTGCATTCTGGCCGGCGTGCTGTATCTCATGTTTGGCATGATTCCCGTCACGCTCGGGCTGGCGTCCTTGGTCACACATCCGGCAGGCGACATCGATCCGGTAGCGTTTCTCGCGGGTGAGTATCTCTCCCCAACGATGCTTGTGATTTTTGTGGTGGCGGTGGTCTCGATGGTGGTCTCAACGGCGACCAGTGCGGTGCTTGCGCCCGCCACGATCCTGGGACACAACCTGTTGGGGCGGATCCCCGGCTTTGATCGCGCTCCCCTGCTGCGCGACCGGCTATGCGTGGTGCTTGTCTCGCTGGGAGGCATTGCCTTGGCGTTGTGGGGCAAGTCGCTGATGGAGCTGCTTGATGTGGCGCTCTCGATTCAGTTGACGGCCCTATTTGTGCCGGTGTTGATGGGTATCTATGGCAGGCCACGCGGACCGAAGCCAGCGGTGTTCTCCATGCTGATGGGCTTCTCGGCATGGCTGGTCACCTTCACGATCGAGCACGATGAAGGGCAGATACCAGAGGCGGTCTTTGCTGCGATCACCACTGTGCCGTCTGACTTCTGGGGGCTCGCTGCGGCGACAGCGGGCTACCTCATTGGCCAGGCAGTGACACCGCCGCCTGCGACACAGCCTCATACAATGCCCTAAGAGCATCTGGAGAGTCTCAGAGACAGGAGGTCTGGAATGCGGGCCAAGAAGATTAAGAGCCTCGTGATCGTGGGCTCGAATGAGCGGCTGAAAATGGTTTCCTGGCCCTACAGCTGGTCGTTTCCGTCGCGGCCGGCGAAGAAAACCATCAACGACATGCTGCGGGCGGAAGGCTGGCCGGTGATTTCAAATGGCCAGCGGTGGAAGCAGCTTGCCGCACACTACGAAGATGGATCGTGGCGGGCTTTCCTAAGTGACCGCATCCGGGTGCTCTAGCCGGCACCAGCCTGTGGGGCTGGAGGAAACCAGAAAACCGGTGGGGCATTGAGTTGGTGGCGGCGCGGGTATACTGCGGGGGTCCACGCGTCTTGTGGACTTTTCGCCGCGGCCCCTCGGGCGGCCGAGGTCGGAAAGCCCAAACACGTGCTGGAGGGTACGCGAATTGGCTAGCAGCCACATTGGAATTGTGGTGTCGGGAAACCGATTGTGGGTTCGAATCCCATGCCCTCCGCTTTCTTTGGCCGCTCTGGCCCGTTGAACCGTTACGACCGTTGCCACCCACACGCCTTTCGTAGGCCCGATTCCTGGGCCACTCAAAGGGGGTGAGGTAGAGTGAGAAGGACGGTTTTTCCGAGAGCGTGTGGCGGTTTCCTGTTGTGCCCGTGGCGGGCTCGCAGGGAGTGCGGCGATTGAAGGTGAGTCCTCTGCGGCGGCATGTGGGGCTGACCTGACGATCGACGGCATCAGCGACCTGTTGAATCGCTGCGGCGCTTCGGTGGACCGTGCAGCGGCGTATTCATGACAGCAGCACAGCTTCTTTCTCAGCACCTGCCGGGCTTCTCGGCTCTGAGCGAGGTCCACACGCGGACGCTCGTCGAGTCGTCGTTTGGCCGTGGCCTAGCGGCCCTGCATGCTTCGCGACGCGTTGTTGTTCCCACCGCCCCTGCCTACGCCGCTCCCGCCACGCAGCAGGCTGCACACCAACAGGCTGCCGCTGCCTGTGACATGTATGTCGCCGAGCACCTGCCTGGGCTGATGAACGACCCGCAGCCTGAAGGTTCGCCACACCTGCATGCCGCTCTTGCCGCTCTCAAGCGTCATGTGCTCCGCAGCTACTATCCCGGCTTTGCCCTGCTGCCCGCCGCTCAGCAGCGGGCCCACGCCGCCACGCCACAGGGCACTCGGTTTTATCTCGCACTGCTCGACGTGGCTCCTCATCTCCGTGCAGCCGAAGCCGCCGCCGCGACTCTGCACACCGATGCCCCGAGCCTGCATCTCAACGCTGAGCATGAACGAGCGGTCTCCGCGGCCATCGACCGCTATCGAGCCGCTGCTCGAGCCCGACCGCTGACGATGCGGTATGGGGCCGACGATCTGCCAACCGTCGCGCTCTCCACGCCGCAGGACTCAGCGGTGATCGCTTTGGATGATCAGATCGCCGCCCATACGCGGAGTCTTGCCGAGAGCATTGCCAGCAGGCTTGAGCATGACCTTGGCATGCTGCAGTCGCTTGAGCCCGCCGCTCGCGAGCGGGTGATTGCCGACATTGCTCGGCGTTTTCAGGCGGCCCTCGACGCCAGGCAGGCGCAGCCGATTGCGGTCCGCGACCTGGTGCACACGCTCGCCCCCGCCCTGGCCCCACTGATTGAAGACGCCCTTAATGAAGGCACCTCACGGCTTGCCTTCCCCGCTCGTACCGACAAGCTCAACGCCGAGTACGCCGGTGCCCTCGCCCGCTGTCTGCTGTACGCACTTCTTGAGGGCCGCCGCCCTGTCGTGCGTCCGCTGCTGGGCCACTATGAGCAGGCGATCTGTGAATGTGTATCAACACAACTCCTCGATACCCGCGAAGCGGATCGCGAGTTTCCTGGGCTCACATCGATGGCCGTGAAGTCGGTCGCCATGAAGCCCTTCAAGGCGATTGGCAAATCTGGGGCCTACCGGTTTGCCAGCCGGCGGGTGGCCCGCTTTCTTGATACGTTCCTGTTGCTGCAGGGCTTTGCCAGCATCAACACAGAAAACGACTACTCGCTGATCGGCAATGTGCTGGTGACGAGTCGGTTTCAGACGGTCTTTGAGAGGATCTCACACGTCTTCGGTGGCATTACCTCCACCGTGATCTCGCCGATTATCGATGAGTATCAGGATATCTACGTCTCCAAGGACGGCTTCTTCAAGCGTGTCTTCCGCTACTGGATGCCGGCGACGATTGTCAGTGTGGTGTCAGCGGCGGGCTTCCTGCTGATCGACTCACTGCAGCTACCGAGCCTGGCGATCTTCCTGCTGATGATGCCCGGTCTGCTGATCGGCTTTGCCACGGCGAGTGTCTATCTGTGGGTCCGGGATGGAGTGACCCAGTGGTTCCGTCTGCTGTTTGTGAATGACAAGTACGAACTTCCTGAGTTTGTGGTGAACGACCGGATGCGGGCCACCTTCGGCAGCGAGAACGCTGCTGAAGCGGTGCGACGGTATTACACCGGTGAGATGCGTGCCTGCGAAGAGCGAGCAGAGGAGATCTCACGTCAGATCCAAAACTACGGTGGCTTGGAGGACTCGACCGCGATTGAGGCCCGGGCGAAGAATGCCGTCCGTCTGCAGGAGCTCTGCCGCGAGTGGGATCGGATTCACTCCACGAGTGACACCGTCTCTTTTCAAGAAGCTCGTGGTGTCGTGGAAAGCCGACTGACGACCGACTATCGCCTCACCCGTCACCGCCTGAACTGGCTGATGCGAAACCGAACTGCGAGCACCGAGGAAATCCGTGGGCAGATCAGACGGGCAACGGTCTTGTTTGAGCATCTCCTTCTCGGCGACTCCCATGGAGACGCGAGAGACGCCGCCGCGGTCGCGTTGCCATCGACGGACGAGAGCGACGGTGAGGTGATGGGACAGCTGCTACTGCGACAGCTCTCGCCGCAACTCACCCCAGGCGGAGCCGTGGCTACGTATCAGCGTGTGCTGCAGCTCCGCGACATCAAGCGGTCGGTGCACGCGATCGCCAAACGCCATAAGGCCGCTGCACGTCTGCAGTATGGCGGCTAAGGCCGACCTCACAGACAGCGTCAGCCCTGGCCTGGCTTGAGAGTCGGCATGCGTGGATGGATCAAGCGACGCCAGAGCGGCGGCACGAGCGTGACCCAGAAGCATCCGTAGTAGCCTGTGGGAAGCTCTGGAGCTCCGTCGTAGGGTTGCAGCTGCCAAAAGGGCTTGCTCGCTTCCAGGTGGTGGGCCGGATGGCGGGTCAGCTCAAGCAACGTCCAGCGCGACCAGCGGTGCTCCGACTGCCAGGAATGCGCGGCCGTCTGGCGAGCGCCGACCTCCCGCTGCAGGCCGTAGTGCCGTAGGTAGTTGATGTACTCAAGCAGAAACACGGCAAACGTCGCCTGGAGAACGAAAGCTGCGAACGCGAGTGGACCGAGCAGGAGGCCAATCGCCGCGAGCAGAAGCAGCTGAAGGCCTGCCCCACGCGTCACCGGATTGGTGAAGAGCGAATGCCCTCGCGCGGCGTGGAGCCTCCAGGCATCGAGAAACTGGCCAGGTACGGTGCGAGCGATAAACCACCAGACTGATTCGCCGTAGCGGGCAGTCGCAGGATCGGCGGCTGTCGCGACATGCTTGTGGTGGGTCCGATTGTGTTCCGTGGTGAAGTGCAGGTAGAGCACCGAGAGAAGGTTCAGCCGAGCAACCCACCAGGGAAATGAGTTCTTGCGGCGATGCCCAAGCTCATGGGCCACGATCAGGCCCGACGCCCCAGAGTTGACGCCGGTGCTGACGGCAGCGAGCAGTACCGTCTCGAGACTGGCCGTTCCCACCGCGAGCCTCAGCAGCGTCCCCACAGCCACCAGCTGCAGCAGGGCATGGGCATAGAGCAGAGCCTCAAAGGGGCGGCCGGATTCACGCGGCGGCCGTGGGCGGTCTGCTTTGCCCAAAGCGAGATCGAGCAGTGGGCCAAGCCCGAGCATGTAGACGACACCGACGCCCACCCATGGGCCACCGGCGAGGTTGCCGACGATCACCACCAACGGATTGATGAGCCCGAGCAGGTGCCAGCTCCAGGCCTCGGGCGCTGGTGAAGATCCGCGTGTGGATGAGGGAGACGGAGGCGGCATGGGAGCGACCCTCTCGGCGACTGCGTTCACTCGCAGCATACCCCAGCTTCATGCAGATACGCCAAAAAACAGGCAAATAACGGCAAAAACGGGCGGTGGCGGGCTGGCAAGAAATCAGCAGAAGGTCGAACTACCCTGGAAAAAGAAGGTTGTGGGGTTCGCCGGATTCTCGGCTGGCCCCAAACGACGCAACCTGCCATGATCCGCCGCCCCGTTGCCCCCAGCTTTCCTAGAAGGTCATCCTGCCATGGCAACCATGTCCTCTCAGCCGTTGGGTCTCGCTGCCATTTCAATCGTTCAGCCGGCCTGTCAACTGCCCAACGACTGGTTTGGGGCGGCCATGCCTCGCAAGTTTGGAAAGCACACCGGCATCGAGGAGCGACGGGTCTCCTTCGATGATGAGCTGAGTATGGGCATCGATGCGGTGACGCGTCTGCAGCGGGAAGCTGGCTGTGACCTGTCAGACTGCCGCGGGCTGGTGTTCGTCTCACCTTCCCTGATTCCACCCACGATCGCCCGACGACACCTCTCGCCCGAGGCAGCTCGTCGCGAGCGGCCGAGCGATGTTGCCCAGCGGCTCGCTCAACAGCTCGAACTCTCCAACTGTCATATCCGCGGCCTGAACTGGTTTTGCTGCGGCTACAGTAGAGCCTTGGGGGTGGTGCAGCGGCATCTCGGGAGCCGGCTGCGGCTCGCCGACAGCGAATACATCCTGGTGGTGGTCGCCAATCGCATCAGCCGGATCACCAACTATGGCTGTAGCAAGACGGGTGGGCTGTTTGGCGACATGGCCTCGGCCACGATGATCTCGCCACTCACCAGCCGTCGACATCCCGTCCACTTCGAACTTGTGCATGCCCAGGCGGATCGTCAGCCGGCAGAGCGACCATTCTTTGATTTTCACATCGAGGAGGATGTCCCTGTGCCTGGGCCAGCTGGCCAGCGCGAGCGTGAGTCCAACCGACTTGTCTATTCCCTCGATGGTATGGGGATCGCTGAGACTGCCCCGCGGGCGATGTCAGCGGCGGTCGCTGAGGCGCTCGGCGAAACGGGCTTCGCTGCGAGTGAGCTCCAGTTTGTCGTACCGCATCAAGCAGGCTCCGGGATTGTCCGTTTCACTGGCATGCAGCTTGAAGGGCTCGGCATCGAGAGCGAACTGGTCAACGGGCTCACACGACATACCGGGAATGTGAGTGCCTGCTCGGTTCCGCATGCCTTGCATCATGAGTGGCAGCGGCTGCATGGCCTGGTGGCCTGTCCAACGGCGGCTGTCGGTGCCCCTGGGCAGCCTGAGGTGTTGCAAGGGTGCGTGCTGCTGAAGTCGACGCCCCACCACGATCGTCGCGCCAGTGTCGCTGCGTAGGCGGTCGCTCTGCTCGGGACTCTTCTCCTACGGCTGCATCATGACCGGTGTGAACACGCCACCGTGGGCCAAAGCGATATCGATCAGATTCTGATTGTGCTGCTGCTGCTTTTGCAGCCGTGCGGGCGTCAGGCTGCCGCGACTGGCAGGCAGGTTCTGCATGCCGAAGGTGTTGACAACCGCCTCGCCGAGATCGGCTGAGACGAGCCGGTCGACGAGGCTCTCAGAGTGATCGCCATCCGACAACAGGCAGACGCTTGCCGGCTGCAGCGACTCCACCAGCTCGATCGCGTCGCGAAGTCCCTGACCGCCTGTTCGTGTCTCAACGCCGGAGAGCCACTGCTGCACCTGCTGCTTGTTCTCCGGAGTTGCGGGTAGCAGTTCGTGAGCGGTGTCGGGATAGAACAGCGGATACGCCTCGTCGCTGAAGAAAACAACGAAGAACGACTGCTCGGGCTTCAGACTGTGGATCGAGCGGACCAGTTCTCTGACCACTGTTTCAAAGCCGCCCGGCTTGTAACTGCGGGAGTTGTCGCAGAGATAGCAGATGCTCGCACCACCGCCCGGCGTACCGAAAAACATCGATCCGGCAGACGGCA